>ERZ1643247.470-NODE-470-length-48728-cov-21.596511_pt1 | contig 48728 bp, 40 predicted proteins | sample MGYA00579264_ERZ1643247 | MGnify/ENA primary metagenome ERZ1643247 (study PRJEB29033, sample SAMEA4952262) | chicken gut metagenome | biome: Broiler Chicken; feature: Gastrointestinal Tract; material: Caecum | place: Ireland | collected 2018 | study: Broiler... | reverse complement strand
TGTATAAAATATGTGAGAGGGAAAGTGAATTTCCCTATAATGTATGCGAGATGATTTGTGGCAGAAAAGTATCAGACCGGTTTTGATGAACCACTTCTCCATACCATGATCGTGGATAAGAAACTGAAAAATGTTAAGGCAGTGCAGACGCTTTCTCGTCTAAATCGTACCTGCCCTGGCAAGACAGATACCTTTGTTTTGGATTTTGCTAATAGAAAAGAAGATATCCTGGATGCATTCCAGCCTTTCTATCAGGAAACCAGTCTGGAACAGGAAGTAAATGCAGACCTGATTTATCAGACTGAACGTGAGCTGTTGGATTATGCAATCTACAACCAGAATGATGTTGTTGCCTTTATTGAGGTTTGGAACAAATCAGGTAAACAGGATGAAAGAGCAATGGGACGTATGACCAGTGTTCTTAAACCGGTGGCAGATCGCTATAACCTAAAGAATCCAGAAGAACGTTACCAGTTCAGAAGATTGGTTCGTAGCTTGATTCGTTGGTATAGCTATATCACTCAGGTTGCCAGAATGTTCGATAAGGACATGCATAAGGAATATCTGTTCCTGAGCTATCTGATTGGATTGTTGCCTGGTGAAACAGAAGATCCAGTTGATCTGGATGGAAAGCTTAAGTTGGAATATTACAAGCTTCAGAAGACCTTTGAGGGTGAAATCCGTCTTGAGAATGTCGATGGACAGTATGTCCCGGCGACAAGCAAGAGTGCCCAGGGCAATCGCCAGAAGAGTACGCTTGATGAGATTTTGGAGAAGATCAATGAAAAATACAAGGGAGAATTCAATGATTCTGATCGCGTAATGCTTGGTGCTCTACATGATAAGTTGATCGCAGATAAGAAACTGGAAAGCTCTGCAAGAACCAGTGATCCGAGAATTTTTGTCGAGAGTATCTTTCCGGCGGCATTCGGAACAGCTGCAATGGAAAGCTTTATGGAGCCTCAGGAGAGTTATTCTGCGCTCTTTGAGGATCAGACAAAATACAATGCGGTTATGAGTGCACTTGCAGGTGTTATTTATCGAGAGATGAGACAATCTGTAGAAAGATAAGAATTGTATATATCGTGAGGGAGGGACAATTCATGATTGATTTTGAAAAGCTTAATAGCGACCTTTCAGATGTTGAACTAATTATTTCAAGTAGTTATCATTTTAGATTTCCGGATTTAACTGCAGACGATGTTAGTACGTCAAATGTCATGATTAGTATTCTCCAAACACGTGTTATTACTGAAGGAATCTGTAGATTTGTTGTTCTGCAGGAACACCTTGCTAAAGATGAGAAAAGTATTCGTACTGCAACTTTGAAAGTGTATGTAGATGACTTATTAGGTCCAAACTTAATTGTTCCGAAAAAGATAATATCAAATCTGAAGACTATCCAGGGAATAAGCAATCTTGTTGTTCACTTTCAGATAGACGGACATTTGGACAAAAAAGAAGCTTATATTTGCTTGGAATCTTTAGAGCAGGTACTTACTTGGTTCAAGAATACATACAGCGGGATTGTTGTTAGGGACAATAGATGGAAAGTTGCCAGCGATACATTAAATAAAAGTGGATCAATTCCGCAAAAGAGTGAGGATTGCATTATTCAACGCAGCAAGGAAGTAATGCATATTCGAGATGCTTTATTGAAGGATCGAAGGATTTTACTTCGAGGATACTCAGGTGTTGGAAAAACAGAGCTAGCAAAAGAATATGCAGGAAAGTATAAGAAAAAGTATGATGGCATCTATTATGTTGAAAATGTTAGCGAAATTGATGATTACATTTTTAATATGCCAATAGGTATTCTTGATGAGCGAGTAAAAACAAAGACCGAAATAATCAAAGAAAAGCTAGAAGTAATCCATACAATGGGGCTTACATATCTTTTTATTCTTGATAATTACATGGGAACAGAAAAGGAACTACGCTGTCTTTATCCAGATCGAGATGACGAGTATCATCTGATGATTTTGACGAATGAAGATAATGAGTTGGATTGGACAAGGAGTATTTTTGATGTTGATGTATTTACAAGAGAGGAATCATATCGAATTTTCAGATACTTTTGTGAACAGAAGTTTGAAGAGAACGAAGTAGATAATTTACTTGAACATATCAAATACAATCCTAGAGCCATTAAGATGTGTGCAGTGTTTTTACAAGAGAATGATTTGTTTACAATTTCAAGTCTTTTGGATGGGATTTCTAGTACAGATTCAGTGAAAAATATCATGAAGAATCTGTATATGATATTGTCCGAATTGTCGATTTTTGAGAATGATAACAACATCAAATTAATAGCGGAATGCCTCAGCTTGATTCCATATAACGGGGTATCTAAAGAACGGTTTCAAGAACTAATGCTTGGAATAAAAGATGTGGATATAGATGAGAAGCAGATATATGCGGGTCTTGGAAAACTGGTTGATTCTGGTTGGATTTTGATTGACACAGCAGGCTATATTTCTATCAATCCATTACTGTCAGATACTATATTCGAAAAATTGCAACCGAATTTGGCATCTACGTCTATTAAGGAATTCATTACGCCAATTCTGAAACCGGTAAAGGATATACGTAACCTATATCTAGAGCAGATTGTGGCGTTAAAGCCATTTGTAGATCAGTTGATGAAGAGGGTCACATCGAGTATCAATATCGATTGGGATATGTTGAATGAATTGCGTGAATACTATATTGCTGTTTTTGATATTCCAAAAGTGAAACTGCTTACTGAGATAATGGAAGGCGAGTTTTCCAAATACAATAATCAGTTTAAACCTGATTTCGTGGAGAATGCGATTTACAGGCAAGGAATTAGCCGATTTAATTTAGAAGATTTCGGAGAGGCACATAAGCACTTTGATAGAGCATTGAATTTGCTTGAACAAAAATTGATTACAATCGAGAAAGATATTGCCAGAATCAGTGCATATGAAGGATCTTCACTTGCGGCTATTGGTGAGAGTGAACGGGCTATCGAAAGCGTTAAAAGAAGCATAAGCATTCGCAAAAAATTAGCTTCATCTGGAGATAAAGAGGAAGAGAAAAAACTTTGGATTAGTCATTATAACTTTGCCAAGGTACTTATGATGGAAGAACAATTCGAGGCAGCACTTGATGAATGCGAAGTGGCAATACATTTATTTCAGAAAGATAATCTGAGAGAATTTGAGAAGAAAGCATCAACCAATGTAAGTTCGTTGTTACAGTTGAAGGGGCGTATATTAGCCGGATTAGGTAAAAAGGATGAGTCTATATTATTCTTGGAAGAGGCGAAAAATATAAGAGAAGCTTTGAAAGGAAAGACTCATTTTACTACAGGACAAGTTTATTCTTATTTGATGGATGTATATGATCAGTTTGAAGAATATGGCAAAGCATTGCGTTATGCAATTAAGTACTATGATATTCTTTCGGTTCAATATAAAACGCAAGACATTATTACGAAGCTTGCTGATGTTGAGGAAAAAATAGCTTTTTACAAGGAGAAAAGTATTGATGAGCAGTGTTAAATGGGAAATTTTTACATGCAAAAACACAAAATCTGAGGATAAACCTAATGAAGATTATGCATTTTTTGATCAGGAACTTAACGTAGGTATGCTTTTAGATGGTGTTTCTCGTGATAAAGAGGATGGGAAATATCCGGTTCCAAGCCCATCAGCTATAGCGACGAAAATATTTGCAGATAGCATCTTGAGAAGTAGCAAAAACTATTCCGATATAGGTCTTGGTGAACTTCAGAATATTATATATTGTGCTAACAAAGAAGTGCAGATTTACAATGGACAACTAAATCACCGCTTTCCTGCGGGTACAGTTGGCATTGTTTTTTGCATTAATAAGAGCATGCTTCATTATGCATATATTGGCGACAGCTATGCTGCAATAATCAGAGGAAATAATCGCAGAGTATTTACTGAATGCCAAACAGCAGAAGTAATCAAGCATAAACGAGAATACACTTCGGATGAAATTAGATTTGACATTTGTAATCACATTCATTCTTGTGGATATGGTGTCTGGGACGGAAATCCGGATGCAATGGATTATGTGAAATATGGAAGCATTAAGTTATCCAAAGGAGATGTGATTTTCCTGTATTCAGATGGTCTTGCAGACGAAGTGGCAACGAAAAGTAATGATGAACTGATACATTCTTTGGCTAGTGAACTGTTTACAAGTACACCTGAAAAAGGAAATGACGATAGAACTTGTTTAAAGGTTAGTGTGAACTAAGGAGGAACGAGATGTTTCAGATTGTGAAATATAATTTGTTGATTCCGTTTTTATACGATTCGGAACATCAATATAAATTGTTTGAGGATAGAATCGCTCTAAGTAAAGAAGGCATAAAGGAATGCATAGAAAAAGGCGATTTTGTTTCTAGGATATGGTTTCAGAGTTGTTTTAGAAGTAAGCCATTGGAGCGGAATTATCAGATGGCTGGCTCTCCATTGTTGCTTGATGAACGTTTCAAAATGACAAGAGTTGAGTTGGACTCCATTGCAAGGAATAGAATCGGCCTTCATAAAAACGAGAATGTTGAGTATCGCCTGGAGCGAGATAATATAACATTTTCAATCCCAAAAATTCGATTATTATTCACAAATAATAGAATTGGTTTTATTCAGATAGAGATATTGGCAAAGAATCTGGATGAAGCTGTTTCGAGAAGAATGAGTTATGTATTTAGTAAGGTGACTGGAAATCAACCGCGGCTTTCATATCAGAAAAAAATATCGAAAGATGAAAGTGAAACCATTACTATCAGTCTTAAGCAACTGATAGAAAATATAATCAATGTGCAGGCTTATATTCCGATAAATCTGTATGAAAATAGAATATCGACATATATGCAGATTTCGGTAATTGGATCTTGTGAGAATAAACTGAAATATTTTGATTCTCTTCAAGCTTTATCGCAGCGACCGAGCACAAAGGATATCGATGAATCAAAAATGTATTTAGGAAGAGAACCATATATTTCGAGATTTGTCGGTGACAGAACGGTCTGTATATATGGGGATACAGATATTTGTGGTATTGAAAACATAGAATTTCTTACGAATGTAGGAAATGGATTGATAAAAACAGCGACTGAAAATTATACAACAATTTACGCCTTTTTAGTCTCACTTCGCTTATTACTTGCAAACAGTACCATTGAGAAGGATGATTTAAAGTATTTGTTAGATGCTCCAATGAACCTTTCGGAAGAAGACAATATAAGGGAGTTTTTTGATAATTGCATCTGGAATAATGGTTGGAACTTAGAAAGCCAGATTGAAAACCTTAGAAAAAAGGTACAGATTTCTGATATTGAGAAGATACAAAGAGATACAGAGGAACATGGACGCGAATTAAAACAACAGGGTGAGACTTTGAAAAAAATGTCTGATGATGTTGCGTCTGTCCGTAAAGACGTAGGATTTATTGCTGATTTTATTAGAACTGAACTTAGTAGTTTTCTGGAAAGAGAAAAGACGATTTTTAATCAATCTCAAGGCAAGAATGATGATGGCTCAATTGGCGCATTCGTAAAGAAAACATCTGAACATATCGACCAGAAGCTTGAAAACTCCGGGGATTATGATATTGACCTAGAGCGAAAGAAATTTGCTGCATTATTTGGAGATAAATGGCAGTATGTTATGAAGACTTCTCAGACTTCTTTAATTTCTTCTGCAGTTTTATTGAATAGGTGTTCGGATATTACTGCACCAGATTTTGATTGGTCTGGCGTATGTATATGTTGCACTGCAGCATTGGAAGCTGAATTAAAAAGAGTATTCTTTGATGGATTACTTGATTTTATGGTGGCCAATTATGGAGAACCTTGCAATGAAAATGCAAACGAAATCTATGTTAATTGGCCGGATGCCTTACTTTCAATTCCTAGGTATCAGTTCTCGAGTGGAACGGATGGAAGGTTGAAAAGAGTAGACCATTTTACAATGGGGAATCTACCATTTTTGTTCGGGGAGACCGGAAAGCTTTCAGCAAAAGAGCACATTCGTAGTAATCAATTAGCACAATCTGAACTGATGAAAAAACGTATGACAGAATATCTCTCAACAATAGTATTGGATTATTATAAGGAGATTCCTTTTGAGGCGTTTTATATCGGCGAAAGCAATGGTGACCGATTTACGAATCAAGTTGGCTGTTTTGTATGGAAGTGTGAGCAGATTCGTAATAAATACAGAAACAAAGCTGCGCATGTGAATGTTATGACAGAACAGGAAGCAGCTTCTTGCTACCAGAGTATCATTACAAAACGAGATACTTATACATACAACGCTGAAATTGCAGGGGCTATTCTTGAATTGTTTAGCAAAATAGATGGTAGCAAACTTAACAAGTCATTGCACGGTAAATACAAGCCAGTTCACAATGCTCCAGTAGAAGCAAATAAACAATCATCTCCAGGTGAGTATGCTATCGGACAAATTGTTGAATTGGGTAATTTAGAAGTCACTACAAAAGGTGTGCTTAGAGGCACCATAGTAGGATCTACTGTAGGAGCTTCTTTGTCAAAGAAACATTTATCAGAAGTTGGAGTTTATCCGAGACAGTATATTGGAAAAACGGTGAAAGTTAAACTTGTAAGATGGGATGAGAACGGACAGAAGTTCAATGCAGAGTGGTTGTGATTCTGTATACACCTATAAGGTGTAAGTATTTGGTGATGAAGGAGAATACTAATGAATTCAATAACTATAGATGAGGAAATTGAATTAATTAATGACATTATAGATTCAGCAATCTATCACGGTGGCGATTCAGGAGGAGCATACAACTCTGACTGGTATTCACTGGAAACTTCCATCGGAGAGTGGCTTTATGCAAAAGGGGTAGAAACATCTTTTGCAGCATGTAAAAATGCTATACGGCCTATTGAAGAGATTAATATTAATGATTATTACAAAGCAGAAAAAATATGGTACTGCTTAATTAAGGATTATCAGGTGAATGAAATATGTAAGGAAGGGCTTGTAAGTGCTCGGAAAGGGGTTCATATTCAAATCTTCCAAGCAAACGAGTCAGATGTATGGAGCAGAGCCCGGCGTGAAGGTGAAGCATATAAGTATGTGGTGATAGATGCAAATCGCGCGTTTATCAGTGGGAAAAGCAAGTTTTATCGATGCAAATATGAAGAATACGCGGCACGTGGAGAGAGCTTCTTTGTTGATTATGTTGCACCTGATTGTTTGAGAATTGAAACAGTAGTATATGAATAAAACTGGCGAGAATATTACTGTTAATTTGATTGCATTGATAAACAAGCAATTAATAAGAATATAAGCCAGTGCATATTTGGCGAAGAAAGCAGGTGGAAGAATGGCAACTCATGAAGAACTAATGACATCTCTGAAGTTTGGTGAAAGCTTTAGAAATGCACTTAGAGATTATTATAGTTACGGGTTTAAAAAACTCGGAGATTATGAGAAAGAAAAAGTACAAACAATGAAAAATGACTGGATGAGATTAAATAATATCTTATTCGGTTATTTGGAGTGGTCTGATGTTCCAGGAAAAGAGACCGTAATGTTTGCATCATTAGATTCTGTTTCAATGGTAGATAATCCATTTCATCGGTTGTATAGATTTTGCAAATTTAATCACAATGATCCTATGGAGTTTTTTAATATTATTTTTGCATTGTCTAATCAAATAAGCATTGCTGGGAATGATTATCAATATTTGCAAGACCGGTTAGGTGTTGATCTTTCTTTAGAAGCCAAAAAGAGACCATATTATCGATATATTGATTTTATAAGACGACACACAAACGACAATATTGATTATAGAACGACGGCCTCTGTTTATCTATTAGTTTCAAAAAATGAAAGTACAACCAGGCAAATGAATATCCTTGATAAGGATGTTGAAATGGTAAAAGAATTACTCAGGTTATGGCTGCAAACATTGGCTGAAGTTGATGATCAGAATGAGGGGATTCACGATCCAACTATAGAAGATATAGAAAAATACTTTTATAAAAACTTTTTGAATGGTGCGAATCCAGCGTTATTACATAAAAATATATCGGAAGTATGTGGGGCTTACATTAGTTTCATTTCTGAAAATATTGAACATGAAATTAAGATAGAAAAGAAGTCCTCTTCATATGAAATTCTCGTTAGTGGAAATAATAATCTTACATTAGAATTCTCAAAAAGAGACTTATTCCTAGTGGAACAGCTTATAAATAAAAAATCTTGGATTGTTGCAAAGAATGAGGATGGTGCATCGGAAAGACCGGCACTTTATGAAGTGTTGGGCCGGGACTTTTGGAAAATAATAATTGAAAGAAACTACAAAAAATATATAGCATTTTTGAAGAATAATCTTGATAAAACCATATATGTAGAGAATGTTGAGAAAAATAATTTGCAGTTATTCGTGAATGAAAATGAATATGTTGTGATTCCGAAAAAAGATGAGAAATATGTACAGCGGCTCTATAAATATTGGGAATTTATCAGTTCTCATACTGATGTAAACCTTTCTTATGTAGGTGATTCGGTTATCTGTAAAAATGGAAAGAAGCGAAATAAGAAAAAGACATTATTAACCGGGGTAAATGCAGAGGGAGAAAAAGAATTCTTAGATATTCCTGTTTCAAATCTTGATGAAGAAGATATGGCGCAAAGACTAATTGATGGTGACGGTAAATTAGATGAATATGAACGATTCTATTTATCAAAAGAGAAGGCATTCTTGATTGCGCAATTTGATTCGCTTGATGAGGCAATAACACAAGATAGAGGTCTTTTAGCTTCGCAACTGCAGTGTTTTTTTCCAAGTTCGATTGGATTGTTCTGTGGAGATAACACGGCAATCAATTATCGTTTAAATCAACTGGCAGCATTAGGTGTTGTTCAGAAAGTTCCATCATCTACAAAAGGCAAGAAGGTAGCAGAGAATACCTGGAGATTAGTTGGAAGAACGTTGTCTGAGTTATTACTGAAAGGCAATGAGACTTTATTGAGTGATGAATTAGAGTTTGAGAATGCCTTTTATAGTGCAATAGATTTTTATTCGAAGTATTATCCTTTGGGTATTATCGGTTCTATTATCAAAGAACGATTGGATCGAATTGGTACACGATATACTTCTGTCTTTAGGTTTAGACATGAGTATTTTATGCAGGCGCTGAATGACTTCAATCTCATAGACTTACTGTACGTGATTGAAAACAATAAGTGGTGTGAAATAAAGTATAGACATGGCACAGCACAATTTAGCTCAACGTTACTTTGCAAACCAATAGAAATCAGAACTAGTTCCACGACAGGCAGGGAGTTCCTTATTTTTTACAATCCTGTAAAAAGGAGTTGCACTAATCTTAGGCTAGAGTTTATTGAGGAAATTATTGCTTATGATGAAAGTGATGTTCTAAAGGCTTTGGAAAGAATTAATTCTTCGGAACAGCTAACTGCATCAACGGTTGCATCGGATATAGAAAGAGCTTATGCTGCGTTGAAATATATGTGGGGAGTATCATTTTCTGAAAAACAAGAAGGTAATGTTACTGAGCCGATACAAACTAAAGATGTGAAAATCACCATTACATATGACGAAAAGAACGAATATTACATAAAGAACAGATTGCTAAGAGAGTCAAGAAGTAATACGGAGCAGATTGGTGTAAGTATTCATCCGGAGAAAGGCTTAATCACATTTGGTGCCAGAGTTTCTGATCCACAAGAAATGAGACCATGGATACGTTCTCTATATTCTAGAATTCGGAATATAGAGGGGATTGAAACAGAAAGCTTTTCATTATTAGAGGATATTGAGAAGTGCATTAGTGGTATGGAAGTGTTGAAGGAGGAAAGAATTCTTCCACCGAATAGATGGACGGAGAGAAGTGCTACAGTGGGACGGATTAGCAACGGAGAGCTGGTTCGTGAACATGAGGCTATATTTAATGAGATATTTGGCGTTTACTACTATATTATTGCAGAAGTAATTTTGTGTTGTTGTTCTAATGCAGACGGCAATAAATTGTCAAATGAAAAAATAAACAACATTGTAAAAAAAGTCAGAAGATGGTATTCGAGTAGAGGCGGAAATCAAACAAGTAGGCTTTCTTTAGACGAGATTACATGGTTGTTCGGAAATGATGCTTTTGGAAAAACATCCAAAGCTAACGGAAAAAATCAGATAGAATTCAAGTATCAATGCGCCTCAGATATTGAGTTTTATAAAGATGTTCTGCCATTAACAACTATGGAAATTCGTTGGCTTAAAACGATCCTTTCCGATGAAAGAATTAGGTGCTATTTCAGCGATAGGCAATTAGATTTTATTAGAACATATATGCAGACTGAATATTCGGAAATTTCTCCGTTGCCAGTAAAACATCTTGTTAACTTTGATAAGCATATTGCGATTGATTCTATGGAAAAAGAGGCGGAACATTCATTAATTAAAACGTTAATTAAAGCAATAAATCAGAAAATGTTGGTGGATTTAACATATGTTACACGATATGGGAAAGAAATATCCGGAGAATTTAAGCCGATAGTAATAGAGTTCTCGAAAAGAAATAATAAGTTTCAAGTACAAATGCAATCATGTGATAATAACAGGTTTTATTCTATTAATTTGTCACAGATTATAAGCCTAGTTATTGTGCCAGAAGAATTTGAGTATTTTGAAATATTGCAAAACTATGAAAAGCATCGTGAACTCAACGAACGCTCAGTAGATATACAGTTTTATGATGTTAGAAATACTGCGGATAGGATATTAACTGAGTTTTCTCCGTGGAAGAAATACTGTGAATATGATCGTGAAACCAAAATATATACTTTGCAATTGTTTTATCAGAAGGATGAAGAACTGGATCTGGTAGTTCGATTAATGGGATATGGAGGTAATATTCATTTTGTAAACAAGGAACATAGCATTGCTCGTGAAATAATACGACGCTATGAAAAACAAAGAAGCATAATCCTTGAAAGAGAAATGAATATTGAACGAGGCGAATAAATATGAGGCGAGTAGATTTTGAGGATTCATTGAAAAATCCAGTACATTTTTGGAATGAAAGAAGTAGTGATGAAGTGGGAAATACGTTAGGCAATGCTGTGAAAAACATGGTTTCGTTTGACCAAAGAAATCCACATCACTGTTTTGATCTTTTTAATCATTCTCTTCACACTGTTGATGGAATTGAGGACACTGCACCTGTATTATTACGGGTTGCAGCGTTCTTTCATGATATTGGTAAGCCAAGCGTAGCGATGGAAAAACAGGGCTGCTTGGTGTTTTACGGACATGCACAGAAATCAGCAGAGATAAGTGTAACGATTCTCGCGGACTTGGGATATGCTCCGGAGGAGATTGAAGAAATATGTTTTTATATAGCGCATCACGACGATTTTATTTCATGGGTTTTGCCAGATGAAAAGTATGATAGGAACAATAAGTTCTTGGTCGAGATAACATCTGTTTTTTGGCGAGCAATTTTCCCCATTTTCATCGTTATGATTCCCTAAAATCAGCGTTGTATATTCATGCAGTTTCAAAGAATATCAATACATTTCCGAAAAATCAAGGACGCATTCGCGCCGCTATCGCGGTTGAAATCCTTGATTTTACGGTAATGTATCGATAATGGTAATCAAGGCATGAATGAGTAATTATAATTGTCTGACAATGATGATTTTAAGGAAGTGCCGCGCCAATTATGAGGAATTGACCTCGCTCATAAACAACATCGGAGAACTTAAGAAAACATATAACAAAGGTTACCGAGAAAATGACAGGCATGAGCTTTTGCCCACAAAAGAGTAGTTGGCAGCAACTTTTGAAATTATGCTGTGCAGATGCATCCGCTCAGGCGGAACTGGTAATTCAAAATGGAAATGTGGTGGACAGTAAAGTGCATAAATTGCGAAAAATAAATGCATTGAGTGATATCCTCGAAACAATCGAGCTGTAGAGAATACTGTACCGACAGAGTAATTCTGTACCAGAAATATAAGAGGTTTGGAAATGGGAAATGCAATTAATTCTAATCAATGGTTAATAAAAATTGGAGATAGTGATCAATATTGGGCAGAACATCTGGAGAATGTACCGAATATGATTTGTATTGCCTACAAGCACCTTAGAACACTGGCTAGAGAGGGCAAAGTATATGGTACTATGCTTCAATGCAAGGATATTTTCGAATTGGTATGTAAAACTCCGTTAATTATGGCACTGATTTCTTTGGAAGGTAATCAACAGGATAAAGACACCGAGGTCTTTCGGGAGATTTTGAGACTTTGCTTGGATGCGCCAATGTCGATGGGCAGCTGGGATTCTCTTGCCGGAATTATTGTAAAGAAGAACAATGATCTTCATTTGCCCGAGAGTATATATCAAATACTAAAGAGAACTAGAAAGCTATACCAAGAGAAAATCTCCGACTCTGCTTCCAATGTTGTGAATTGGAGAAATAATACGATTGGTCATGGTGTTTTGCGATTCGAGAATGATGCTTCCTATAGGCAAGAATTAACGTGTCTTTTGAATCTATTGAAGGAATACTTCGATGGACAGAGGAAATATTCGATTAGAGGTCTCTATGACAATCTGTTTTTTCTTCTTGGAGAAAACTGTCTTACAGGAGAATACTGGTCTGATGAGGTAAAAGGGGGGAATGTTCAATTATCGTTTGACGGAAAAAGAACAGATACTTCTAATTATATAGTGAATCAAAATTATAAATGCTATTTGTTTGATGCATTTTACAAGTCGAAAAGAATTGCAAAATATAGTTCATACATCGATGGGCATAGTATTGTGACGACGAATTCCTATTTCGCGGAACTTGCGAATCGATTAAAAATGACAAAGACAGCTCAGAAAGACATTAAGTCTGTGTACATTAAGCGTGAAGAGGAGAAAATACTTGAATATCTAAATGCTCCTATAGACTATGTAGAACCAGAGTGGTTAGTTGAAGAACTTGAGAAGAAAATGGAAAACCTTGGCAAAGGTATTATTACCATATTCATGGAACGTGGTACCGGAAAATCTGCGTTTGCTAATCAGATGAATGGCTTATATCATTCCCATTCGTTGATTACGGATGCTTTTTCTAGGAGTTATCATATTCAGAATGCTGTACTTCGGGGATTAAGTGATTTTGTAAACTCAATCAACTTTGGATATCGACATAGTAGCAATGCGGATGATGACTTATATGGTAGTGAAGAGGAATTACCGGCCATTTCATTAAAGGATGAGAATTTGCAACAATCACTTGCACATTTTCTAAATACGTATCATCGCATTTATCAGAGAGACCATACGATTTTACTCCTTGATGGAATAGATGAGCTGACATCAGATATTAGTGATATCATGAAATTTTTGCCTCGCAGAGAATTGCTTAATGCGGGAATATTTATTGTTCTGTTATCGAGATTTGAAGATGAAAATACCGTATTGGGTCAGAGCAAGGAATATATCAGAAAGGCAAAAGATATTGCTGACAGTTCTATTGAACTTAGAAGAAAGAGTGAGTTCAATGAGGCTGTATTAGTTCAGTATATAAAGCAAAACCTCCCTGATGCAGGTATGGATGATATAAAGACTATGATCTTGAAATCAGATTACAGATTTTTATATCTGAAAGCAATAGTGTCAGTCGGTGAGGGTTATGCCTTCGATAATACAAACGAGACAAGATTCGTGAGTAGCTATCTTGAATATGTGAGCTCTTTTTATGGAGTAAATCAGAGAACAAAAATTGAAGAAATTGCCGTTGCAATAGCGTTGTTTTCTAACATTTCATTAAATGACTATAAGAGATACATAGCGTGTCAGGAGATAACATATGAATTCGTGGGCCTGTTTAATAATTTGCTTCCGCTGATGACAATAACACACCAGGATGGTGCTACATGTTATGCTTTTGCAGATCAGGCTTATAACGAATACATTATTGGCAGGTATCCAGAAGTTGTACAAACTGTCATTGAGCGTTTCTATGTTTCATTTGCAGAATGTCTGGATGTTTATTTAGTGGACGACGGATATCGTGATTTTGAAAAGGATAACAATTTTAATAGTACAGAGTTAAATGAGGATATTGTTTTTTTCGCAAAGAGCCTTGTAGAAGCATGGCGGAAAGCACCTAGACAGTGTATGATTGCAGATACTCAAATCCCAGAGAAACATATTTTAAAGCTTTATACCAACTTGATAAGTGATGAGTGGGCAAGGTTTGGAATGGGAGCGTATTTACGAGATTCTCTTCGCGATTCTCTTTGCATGCATCTGTATATTGCATTGTTAACAGATACTGTAGCTGGAGATAGTGTATGTGCGAAATGGGCTGATCATATAATCGATCATATTGAACATTCAGATGATTATCCAGGGGCTAGTGAATGGTACCCATATTCATTGATGGATGAAGACTTGGTGGCTTGCGATAGTTTTGATAAGTATCTTCTGGAGTATGTGACAGAACATATCAATGACATTAAGGACATAAAAAAATGGTATTGGGTATTAGTGCGGAAATGTTCTAAACGCGCAGCAGATGCAATAGTCAGTAGTTCTCGAGTGGATGATTTTGTCGATTATTTATTGGAATCAGCGCCACCGATATGTTACGAAGAATGGTTTAATGCGCTATTGGATTATGATATTTCAGATGAAATAAAAGTTCGAATGACTAATGAATTAGAGTGCCCTTCCTATGGAGAGAAATTAGATCGCGATTATTATCTCGAAATTCTCGAGGCGGCAATAGCGTTATTTGAAGATTATGATACACCAATCAAAGATGATATGGGGGATGTTGATGAAGACAATGATGGGCCTATTTATACGATCTTTAATAAAATTGGCGCGGGACACGCGATAAATGATCTGCTAGGCGAAGAAAATCTACATAGATTATATGTTGCTTTTATCAATAGATTGAATCATGAACGAGAACAAGGGACTTTTGAGGATTTTATCTGTGAATTATATCACTTTAACAATCATGTGCTAGGTAAGATTTATGAGCAGTATTATGGAGCAGATTGGCCAGAGATGGCGATTGCTATAATACCGGACTTAATCAGTATAGAGGATGGAGATTTTAACTTTGCTACAACTGTTCTTGTGGACTTAATAATGAAGATTGCGGGTTGGTTAGACAAAGAAAAACGATTCACAGAGGAGATAGACATTCTTGGAAAACTGATTAATGGAATTGATGGCAGGCATTTTTTGACATGGCATACGTACCCCATTCATCGTGAAAAACTCATGGCTTCTAGCGGGTGGGGTATAGCTGAGCGTTGGTATCCATCAGATAATGCGCTCTATTTACTTAAGCTGTTAGATAGATTGGGCCTGGGAAAATATATTAAAACATGGATAGAAGCAATGGAATTGTCTTGCACGGCAGTTGATCAAACAATTTATAAGGACGAGGAACTGACGATTGCCCATGAACTACAGAAATACAGATTTATGCAGGTGAGAGAAACATTGGGGTATCATTCAGCCTTTGATGCTCAGATTGAAGAGCTTGTATCAAATCATAGAGATTATGTGCTTAATGAGTTGGAAAAAGTTTCTTCTAATAGTGTTTTTCCACAGATTCACCTCGAAACAGAGCTATTATTGGATCATGCTTGGCAAATAAGACAGTGGGATTTGGGAATGAAGGAATGTGCGAGACTTTTGGAGGTTATTTCAAAAAAAGAGACACAAGATAATCCGGATATAGTTGTTCAAAGTATTGCTGTTTTAAAAGATAAAATTAAGAGATGTGAATCCTTATTTCGGTTTATGAATGGTATAATCGATAATTCTGATATGAAAATCTCAAAATCGGAGTTGATAAGTTCATATGATACGCCTAGATACACATTGTTTTGGTGTGTGGGTAGAATTTATGAAGATGATAATGCTACAGATACCGAAAAGATGGAAGCGATTATGCAAGAAACTGAGATTGAATTAAGGTTTTGTTAGAATAACCAGCGGAGGATGGCAGATGAAAGAAATGTTCTGTCCACATTGTGGATCCACAAATACATATAGAAGCAAAAAATTCAGCGCATGGATTTGTGAGGACTGTGACGAAAAATTCAATCTGTCAGACAAGAGGGATGATTGGAATTCGGACTTGCAGTCTGCTGACTTCTGGTGTATAGAATTTGGTCAGTCTGCACCGGCTTCCCTTTCACACTCATATAATCAGCTCATGCATTATGTGGAAGTTGGAAATATTGGTTGCACCCTGTTTTTAATCCGTGATGTATTTGAACTGATGATTAAAATCCCAATCGTTATTCTTTTTGATTCGATCTACTCTTTGATGGAATCGATGGAGGATTTCAAAGGTCAGTTTGAGAGAGAACCGAAGTTAGAGGCCTTGTACCGAAATTCGATGCAACTGCTTTCTACAGGCAAGTGGTGGGAGTGTGTTCGTCTTGGAGCAGGGTTATCATTGGACGCAATTGATCTTAATGGCTTGGATGAGTATAGAAGCGCAGTACTGGCAGATACACTTTCCTATTTGAAACAGGTGTATAGATTATTTGAATTCAGGATTCCGGGAAAGCAGAAAGTAAATATGGTTACTTGGCGAAATCGTGCTGTTGGGCATAGCTGCCTGGCAAGTAAACCAGAGGAGAGCTATCCGGAAATTCCTTATATTTTGAAGATGTTCAAAAATGTTGCAGAGGTTAGTCTGCCTTATTATAGGAAAGTTTGCTTTGCCAATGATAATAAGGAATTGCTGATCGGAATGAATTCCGACGTCGAGGTCAAACAGGTATTTATAGCCTATAAAACGAATGGGGGTTGTCACTATTTCAGGATTCATGATTTTGCTGCCGGTCGAAAGGATAGCATGTCTTATTATGACGGCTATGAAAAGGGAAAAGCGTACCTTTTGGATTATGGTGATGGAGAGCGTTATAAGGCAGCAGAACTATCAAAGTTTATTATGTCTGCCAAGAGTGAGTTGGATAATGCAATAAGTGTGTCTAGTATTGCATCATCCTCCGACATTAATAAAGACAATTTGGAAACGGCAGATATTCAGCAGTTAGAAGCACAGCTGTCTGGAAAAAAGCAGGTAGTATATGTTGATTTCCTATATCAGTGGTTAGCTCATCAGGTGAAGAACAATGTATCTGGTGTATTTCTGTTACAAGCAGAACGTGGAATGGGCAAGAGCACATTCTGTAGAACAATCGATCAGTTATCAAAATCTGAAAATGTAAGATGGTTTTCTGATGATGTAGACGGTTGGTCAGAATTCATGGAGAGTGCAGCAGTCCGGGTTTGGCATTTTAATTCCTCTTATTATGGAAGAAAAGATATTTATCTTAAGGGAATTAGAGATGCTTTGCTTACCATGGAACCAGGCTATCTGGAAAATGGTGTGTGGTCAGAACCGAACCGGTTAGTAGGAAATCTCGATTCAATATGGGGAAATCTGAACGAATGTGCTGACGATTTGCGGAAAGTGTATTTTGCTGAAGCACTGAACCTGACCGCATCTGAATATTTCAGAAGAACAAACAAGAATAAACTGGTACTGGTACTCGATGGAGTAGATGAAATACGGGATTATAGTGGATTGATGTCATATATTCCGTCTCCAGCGGCTTTGAATCCGAACGTATATATTGTGCTCACTGCGAGAACTAACGATGAAATCGAATCAGAATTAAAGAATAACTTTAGTTCTGGCCTGCATACTTCAAAGCTTGTCTTTAAGAGAAATGGAATCATTGAATCAGGGCAGACGGATAGTATTGTAGATGGAAACGCAACATATCTTCAGGCCATAAAGTTATATGTAGATCGTTCGGTAGAGGCACTGAAGTTTGAAACGCTTGTAGACCGTTCTGAAATAATAGATCATTTTGATAATAGGTTTTCGGAATTGGCGGCCTACTTTGCATTGTGTCAGCTGAATTCACGCTTCTGTGCACTTAGCAATAGTGACTTATTGCAAGCGTTCTTATTGGAAGTCAAGAATAATTCTACCCAAGCATATTATTCAAAAGTGCTTTTGATTTTAAATACGCTGGCGTGGTGTGGAGATTCATTAACCTTGCGTGAACTGGCCTTTTTATCTGGCGAGGGCTATGTGTCATATCGTTTCCTTGGAATTCTGAACGATCTGCGTGCTTTTATCAAGGTTATTCGAACTGAACGAGGAAATTGCTACGAATTATCGCATAACGAATGGGAAGAGTCTGTAAAAAATCAGTTTCCGCTTGGCGGGATTGAGTTCCGGATGCGTTGTGATAAGTTGCTGGATTGCCTTGATGAATTGCGCTCCGAGAATCGAACTGGAGATATTCTCTTAGATGCATATGAGGGTGAACGTTGGCTGTTTACGCATATGCTTTCAATCTATATTAGAGATTGGGCTGAATTAAAGGAAAACTGGTTTGAGCATCTTTCACTTGAAAAATTGGAAGCTTTCGCAGAGAGATTGATATGTGACTGTGCTGAAGATAGAAAGGAAAACCTTATTTGTAAAATCGATTTTCGAGATTTTTATCAGAATTATTCTATGGTTCTTAATCTGTACGAACAAAATAGAATAAATTCTAAAATGGACATTTTATTTCAAACAAATCGTCTCCTTCTGATAATCGCGGATTTATATCATAAGCTTGCTTTTAAATACGCGATCTGCGATTTGAAAAATAAGAGAAAATACATGGAATGTGCTGGTTACTTGTGGCATTCTCTGTCCTCATTAGCTGGCTCTGAATCGGATGCTGCGATTTTTAAAGAAAAGATGATTGAGACAAATAATGAGTTATACAGAATAATGTCTGAGAGTATAGATTTAGAAGAACGTGGGTTGGCGTTATACAAACGCGGACGAGTTTACCAAATTCAGTCTGATAATAGCAGTGCACTTGAGATGTATAAAATGCTTATCGGTGAAATTGATGGTACTCAGCAATGTATGAGTGTAAATCTAAGACGCTACTACTGCAGATCATATATAAGAGTAGCTCAGATACTAATGAAGTTGAATAGTAATGATAAGGCGATTCAACATTATTTACATATGGCTGATCAGGAAACCGATGCCTTACTCCAAATTGTTGAAACAATCGACACTTTAAGCACAAAAGCACTCTGTGAGGAAATCTTTGCAAATTATTATAAGCGACTGGATAATCAAAATAAAGAGATAGAACATCTTTACAGCGCAATTAGTCTATGTGACAAAATGCTTGAAAGGAAGAATAATAAAAGTTATTTGGATTCTAAATACATATTCTATGAGAGATTATATAAGATATTCTTCGGTGATGGGAAATATATCAAAGCGTTAGATGTTATTGAACATTTAAGTGGCTTGGATAGGTTGTTATATCGCAAAGAGAAAATTAGCACATTGCAAAAAAGGTATGAAGTGTCCCAAATCTTGAATATGGATATATCGGAAATAAAGCATACTTTAGAGGAAGAAGAGCGTTTAAAAGATGAACAGGCATTAGCGTATTCTCAAGTTTACCGTTGGTTAGAATTATGCGAAGCAGCAGAAGAGAATTCATCTTTGATTAATAAAATCCCCCAAGGATTTAGAGAGTTCCTTGAAAAACATCGTAAGTCAGATATGATTGTCGACATTAATCCCAAAATTCCAATTAAAGAGCAAATTGGAGAACAAGGATTGGCTCTTGTTGCATTAATTGTAACAAACTATTGGCGCGCGGAATACCCAACTCATTACAAAATCTATCAGCAGAACGAGGAAAATTTCCGTTTGCAGAGATGGAATCAGTTAAGGAAAAGGATGCAATGCCTTGATTTAGTACAGTGCGCTATAAAGGACAGTAAACACATGTCTTTTAATGAGGCGTTCTGGCTTTTAGAACACCTTCCTAAAGATATATTAAGTTTATTACCGATTGATGTAATTGTATGGGTAAAGGAGCGCCGAATTATCGAATATCAATGTGATCTTCAATATACGGAAATCCTAGATTTAAGTGATGATACGATTGCACTTATGAAATACATACTGGAAAATGCAAATATTCAGTTGAGTGAGGAGTGAGGATGTAATGACTTATAAAGAAATCATAAAGAAAAAGGACTATTTTCAAGATATTACATGGATTCATCTGTCTAATTGTTTGAAGGCTTTTGAGAATAGAGAACTACTTTCTGCTTCAATTTGGTCTGCAGTATTTGTGGAATCTATTTTAAAGGATGTTTTGTCAGTTCTACTTAATGTTAATGTCAGCACGGAGGAAATAAGTTCTTTGATTGCGCGTTTGCGCAATACTTTGAATAATGGGTCTTCAAAAATTGAATTATCTACTTCAGATGCCACTGTAATAGAAGACATTATGAGACGTGCAGATGAAATCCGGCTGAAAAGAAATCGTTTAGTACATGATACCGGTATGGAAAACAATTATTTGGACTCGGATGCTGATGATATTTATAAAAATGTCAATCTGATTATCGAACGATATTTAAAAACAAAAGTAAGCAAGATGGTTTTTCGTAAGAATAAAGATATTGTTGATGATGTGGTAAACACACAGCATGAACCAAGCTTTCCTATGTTTATTAGCACTATCACTCCACACACGTTCGAACAATCGGAGTTTATTGAAGAGTTTTGTAATAAACTTAAAGGGATTGGAATAAAGCCGGTTCGCTGTGTGATGACTGATTTTGATCGTAGAAATCCGATGGAGAAAGCAAGACGCTGTATTGAAGGCTGTCATGGTATTATTGTATTAGGTCTTGAACGCAGTCATGCATATTTTTATAGAGATAAAGAAGGTTCCGAGAAAGAGTCCGAGGCGATGCATCGTAGGTACTCGTCGGCTTGGTTGCAATTAGAAACTGGAATGGCAATAGGAATGGGAAAAGATATTTTTGTTCTTTGCCAGAAAAATCTCTATGGGGATGGTATTTTCGATCGGAACTGGAATAGCTATACACCAGTTGAACTTGAAATGCCGTTAGACATCAACGATCCAATGATTAAGGAGACGTTGCGCGTCCTTGAGTTATATAAGAAGGAAATTGAGGCGAACAAATAATCAGTTATCGGCTATGAACTGATAGAAAGGGGTTTGCATTACTATGGAAATGAATTGTCCAAAATGCGGATCGTCCAGCACATATAAAAGCAAGAAATTCAATGCTTGGATCTGTGAGGATTGTGGAGAGAAATTCACAGAAACCGTAACCGTGAGTAAGAGGTGGAATGACGGTCTCGCTGCTGTCGATTATTGGAACAAAGAATTCATATCTGTTGCCCCTGTGTCCTTGGCTATTTCATATCAGAAATTGAAGGAATATGTGACGGATGGCAACATCGGCTGCACTCTGTTTTTAATCAGAGATGTATTTGAGCTTATGATTAAGATTCCGGTTACAATGATGTTTAACGGAGTCCATGATCTTAAGGAGTCACATCCTGATTTTGATAAGTTTCTTGTTGCGAATAAGTCAATTGAGAAACTCTATGACTACTCGATTCAAATGTTGTCAACAGGTAAATGGTGGGAGTGTGTTAGATTGGCAGCAGGCATTAAAGCTGAATTGTGGGATAATTGTGCAGAAGATTATCCGCATGCATCGCTATTGAAAGATACCTGCGGCTATCTAAGCCAGCTATATAAGCTGCTGTTTTTCAGAATTCCTGGAAGCTCTAAAACAAGTATGGTTACCTGGAGAAATAGAGTACTCGGACATAGTTGTCTTGCAGATAATATCCAGGAAAAATATGTAGAGATTCCGTACATCTTGAAAATGTTTCAGCAGGCATGCGAGGTAAGTGTTCCCTTCTATTCCAGAATATGTTTTTGTGATAGAAATAAGAAGCCTCTTTTTGGAGTCAATGCAAATCTGTCAGAAGCTGAGGTGTTTATTCAATATAAGAATGAGTCTAAAAAGCAGGATATAACTCTGATCATTCATGATTTTCTTGCGGGAAGAGACAATAGCCTTTCGTGTTTTGATGGCTTTGAAAAAGGAAAAGCGTATTTATTGTCTTATTCAAGCGGTGAAAGATACCGTGATTTCAAACTTTCTGAGTATCTATCCAAACATGGAGATGGCAGGAAAAATAAGTTAGTGGTATCTGAGTTATCATCAGAAGATGTTTTCTCTGATAACTTGGAATCCAAAGATATCGAAAAATTAGAGGAATTGTTATCATCAAAGGACGATGTCATTGGTGTGAATTGCTTATATCAGTGGATCCTAGATGCTATTGCAGACACTAACAAAGGAATACTGTTTCTTTCTGCGGAGCGAGGGCTTGGTAAAAGCACTTTCTGTGCGACAATAGATCAGCTGAATCGCACGGGAGTGCAAAAACTGGATGAGGACCTGCTAGAACAATGGTATGAACTAGAGAGTGATACAGCGATTCGAGTTTGGCATTTCAATTCGGATTATAGAGGGAGAAAAGATATTTTTATTCCAGGCATACGCGATGCTATGCTCTCATTGGAAAGCGGCACAACAATCGGAAGTGGCAGTAGAGTCAATATCTTAAAAGGTAAACTGGAAGCTCAATGGAATAGTCTGCTTACCTGTGATAAAAATCTTCGGAAGCTCCTTTTCGCAGAATGCTTGAATGATACTGTTTCTGAATATCGGGAACGTACTGACAAGAAGAAATTGCTCTTGGTACTGGACGGTATCGATGAGGTGACAGATGTAAAGGAGCTATTCTCATTCCTTCCGGATGTAGATCATTTGGATGAAGGCGTGTACTTAATGCTGTCATGTAGAACGGCATCAGAACTTGAGAACAAGCCTGAACTTCTAACTTTGATAGAGAACTTCCGATTTGCAAGTAAATTGCAATTTACGAGGAAATGCTTAGTTCGCGAAAACTCTGAAGTGGAAAACGTTTCTGAGAATGGTGATTACAATTTTGCGATAGCTGAATACATAAAAAGTATTCTTGCTGAGCAGGGGAAACGTATTTGTACAGATGACATATTAGATATAGCTGAAATGTTTGAAAACCGATTCTCTGCGGTAGCTGCCTATAGAGAACTATGCCGGTTAAATCCGGTTTTTACAGACTGTGTGGACGGAAACCTGTTTCAGATGTTTATTACACAGATTGAACAAAATGCGCCGGTTTCATATCTGCAGAGAGTGAAAGCGATATTGAATACGCTTCTCTGGGCCGATGAACCGCTGACCATTCAGGAACTGGCATATCTTTCAGGTGAAAGATATGTGTCTTATAGAATGCTCGGTTTATTAAATGACTTGCGTGCATTTGTTAGGGTTTCGAGAAGTAGCCATGGAAACAGATACGAAATTGCGCATTCTCAGTGGAAGGATGCAATAAGAACATGGATTCCGTATGGCGATGTGTATTTTCGTCAGCGCTGCAGTATGCTGTTGGAAGAATTGGAGCAGTCATTTACTGAAGAAAATATAATTGATCTGCTAGACGATAGTTATACTGGTGAACGTTGGGTTTTTACGCACATACTAAATATCTACTCAAGAAATCGGTATGATTTAGTGGAAAACTGGTGGGAACCAATTCGTATTGGCACTTTTGAGAATCTCTTTGATAAGTTGATTACTTATATAGATTTACATGAAGATACGCGGCTGTTAGCGTATTCTGGGTTTGTCAGTATGTTAAAAGGTTTGGTATCCGATTATCGAAGGGCATTATCTGATTTTTCATATGATTCAGATGGTGAGAGGGGTTACAAGCATTATAATAAACAGAATAACGAATATCTTCTGTTGGAAAGATTGGTGTCTTTTCTGAGTCATATTTCAAAGTTAATCGTTGAAGATTATACTGATCTAGATGGTGATACAAGTTGTAATCCTGGATTGCCAGCAGCGGCACAATGGCGATTTCTTGCAGGAGAAATACTACTGGACCATTCGATTTTGCGTGGAGAGAACAGTACTACGAGATCAAAGCTGCGAAAGAGAGCATTAGAATTATTTGAGCTTTCCAGAGAAACAGTTGCTTGTCGGTTTGGTAAAGATGAAACGATAACTGTCGAAGTAGATATGCGAATGGGCGATATTCATTTTCGGAACAAAGAGTTTGAATATGCCTACATGGATTACGCAAGAATTATCAAAAAGCTTGCAAAAATGAGGATTTTATCCTTAGAAATGCAATTGAACCTTGCAAAAGCATATATGGAGATAGGTCGAGTGATTCCATATATTGACGACGATTATCCGCCTCCAATTTATTTGGGGAAACTTGAGCAAATCACATGCTATCGAAGTGCTTGTGATATGATTAGCGGCTTTATAAAAAATAATCCTGAAAATTCACTAATTCTGAAATTGTATCAAAAAGCATCAAACAGGATTGGCAATGCATTTTTTAAGAAAAAGTATTATAAAGATGCGTTGTATTGGTACAAAGAAAGCCTATTAACCATTGAAAAGCTCAATTATGCAGATAAATACGAAGAATACAATGCATGTTATTTTATCGGCAGCATATGTATGAAACTCTTCGATTTTGAGATGGCACGAGAATATTATGAACGTGCTGACAGGATATGCTGTAGTTCGCAACTAGATCGGATAAAGGTTCTGAACAAACTTATTCAAGTTTATGAAACCTTAAATATGCAGGAGTCGGTTATACAGATTAGAGAAGAGTATAATTCTCTGGTCGAGAAGCAGGAACGATATCATGATGCTTATCAAGAGGTGCTAGAAGTATTAAGATATATGTCGGTTGAGTCTGTAAAAAAAATACCTGCACAAAAACTAAGTACTTTTTTAAAATTTCAGAATCGGGAGCATGGATTTAAAGTAGATCCATCTAAAAGTTTTGAAGAACAAAATATCATGGAGGAGACCAAAGATATATTTGCTAATATCTTCCGAGATTATTGGGCATCTGACAAGCAGAGAGAAACGATAGAGCAGCATCAAGATCGAGATCGGAGGGATAACCGTGCAAAGCTTATGCAAGAGTTAATCAATAATTGGGGTTCGGCCGGTGTTTGTAAAGCTACCAATAATGTTTCGCCAAAGGCTTATTGTGAAGCCTTCTGGTTATTAGAACATCTTCCCACGAATATTACTGAAAAGATCCCGATAGATATTCTGCTAGAAATCAAGTCAAAGAGGGATAGAAGCTATTCAGTGCATTTCAGCACTGATGGTGGGAACGAATATTTGGAAGATACCCTCTATTACTTGGATCGGTTGTTCAGAAAGTATGTTCCGGATATGGAGGTATTGCTTTCTGATTACTGCAACATTATTCCATGTGATTTTGATTTGAATTGCATATTCGAAGAAGATTTTGAATAGCAATCTGTTACTCAACGGTAGGTAGTAGTAGGAATGGGGAAGCTTGCTGAATAAGTGCTACTTGCTTTTCCGTGCAATCTTGTTGTATCTCAGCTGGTTTCTTCAATTTTAAATGTGCTTTTAAAGAAGTTTACGAAAAAAATCGTAGACTTCTTTTTTTGTACCTTTTTTTTCCGATACGAAACTGAGGCTATCTTGAGAATTTTGTATTCTATACCTGTACTTCAGAGATGAACGTACCGCCTGGTGGTTGGGGCGTAGAGTTCAGCTGACAGCGACCGTAAAACGGCTAAAGGTTTGCGGGGCTTGAAACACCAACGTGTTAGTAATGATTAAGAATTTTTGTAAGGAATGAAAGGAGAAAATTCCATGCGTAAATATGAATATTCTAAAGACCTCGTAAACATTGTTAAGCAGTTCCTCGTAGATGATGATTGGCACTTCTCTTTTGATGAGAACACTGGCGTATTCGACTTCGGACTCAGAGTTAAGAGCAAGATCCAGAAGATCAATTACATTGTAGATGTTCATGAGGATGAGATTGTTGTCTATGGTATGTGTCCGATTGGTGCAGATCATACAGATGCCAACATGATGGTGCAGATGGCGGAATTCCTCTGTCGTGCAAACTATGGCCTCAAAAATGGATGCTTCGAGCTTGACTTCCGTGATGGTGAGATTCGCTTCAGAAGCTTTATCGATTGTGAGGATTTGATGCCTTCTACAAAAGTGATCAAGAACAGCATTCATTGCACCGCAGCGATGTTCAAGCGCTATGCCCCTGGCATTGTGGACATTATCTTCTCTGGCTGTACAGCCAAGGAGGCTATCGCAAAGTGCGAGAAATCTCCGGAAGCTGAACTTCGTTCCATGATCGCTGAGGCTGTTGGCGAAGATATGGAAGGTACTGATATTGCTGACATGATTGAACGTCTTGCAGCAAGACTCGGTATTACTGAGGATGGTGTGGATGAGTCTGGAGAAGGCTTGGATGATGAGGGTTCTTCTGATGAAATCCGTGTCAATCCGTTCAATGGCAAGAAGGAAGGAGGTGCTGCTTAATGAATATTCTTGTTAAGAGTTCTAATGGTATTACCCAGGTGTCTGCTGATTCGAAGCTTCTGTCACAGCGTAAAGTTTTTGTTGAGGGAGAGATCAATGCAGAGACAGCCTGTGAGTTTGTTAAGAAGATCATGCTCTTGAATGCAGAGGATTCTAACAAGCCAATCGATGTCCTCATTAACAGCCCGGGTGGTTGTATTAATTCGGGAATGCTTATGTATGACGTGATTCAGGCGAGCAAAGCACCGATTCGAACCTGGTGTATAGGCCGTGCCTATTCAATGGGCGCGATCCTGCTCTGCTGTAGTAACCACGGAAGATATATCTTGCCACATGGAGAGGTTATGATTCATGAGCCACTGTTAGGTAACCGTGTTGGTGGAAACAGTTCTTCGATTAAGTCTATTTCGGAGTCCTTGCTGGAAACCAAACGAAAAATGAACCAGATTTTGGCAAAACATACAGGACAGAGCGAACAGGCAGTGGAGGAAGCTACAAGCTTCGATCATTACTTTGATCCTGAGGAGAGTCTGAAGTTTGGACTGGTAGATGAGATCGTTGATTTTGGTAAGTTGATGGAGGAATGTTAATGAGTTCAGAAAGAATGATTTTGGGAAATAATTGTATCTTCAATGGAGATCCGAAGGTAACAGGATTGAACCGCAACGTGTTGGTGGTTGGAGGTACCGGAAGTGGCAAGACGGTATCGTTTGTTGAACCAGCGCTGATGGAATCTTTAAGAGTGAAGAACCCTAATAACAAGGTTGTTATTCTTACGAAGAGAGATCTTGCCGATAAATATATTCCACTGTACAAAGCGGCAGGTTTTAAGGTATATGATCTCGATTTTTCTAACCCAGAGAGAGGCAACTGCTGCTATAACCCGTTGGCATATATTAAATCTGAGGAAGATATTGCTGAAAATTCTCGAGCGAATGTTATGAGCAATGAGCGTAAAGAACATAGTACTGCCGATCCATTTTGGGACGACAGTTCAGAGCAGTTGCTTAGTGCGGAAACTGCCGGAACTATGATGATAAAAGATAATCCAACATGGGCAGATGTACTGGATCTTCATTTTAGTTTAAAAATTGAGGAATCCGGTTGTGGAATTACAACATCATTAGATCCGATGTTCAGAAAGATTGAGAAGGCTGCGCCGGATTGTTATGCGATCACATGCTGGAGAACTTTCAAAGAGGCCGCTCCTAAAACGGCAAAATCCATCTATGTATCTATGAATCCTACCCTGAGAGCGTATACAACAAGTATCAGAAATAGTATCAGGACCAAACCGGCAGTTGACTTTAACGAGTTTGCAAAAGAAAAATCAATCCTTTTCATTACTACGAGTCCTGTTAAAAAGGCACTTCATGGGTTGGCGAATATCTTTGTATCTCAGGCGATTTCTGAACTGTTCACGATTGCAGATGAAACAGAAACAGGAACGTTGCCTATCCCAGTGGATATCATTTTTGACGACTTTGCCACCGGTGCAAAAGTGAGCGAAATGCCGGAGAAATTAAGTATCTGCAGAGCGAAAGGAATCGCTTTTCTCGGAATTCTTCTGCAGTCAGAATCCCAGTTGAAGAGGATGTACGGAGAAGCTGAGGCAATCGAGATCATAGATAACTGCGATAGTTACGTGTTTTTCGGAGGGAATAACTATGAGACAGCGAGATCACTTAGTCTGAAGCTCAATGTGCCGCTAGATGAAATTTTATATCTTCCAGTCGGACAGATTGTGGTATTTCGCCGTGGGCAGAGGCCTGTATTCTCTACGAGGTTTGACACTTTCAACGACGAATTCTACCAGAAGATAACCAAGGCCCACGAAAAGAAAAAATCTGATCAGCGATCAAAAGATCGTTGATTGGAAAATGATAACTATTCTTTCCGATACCAAACTGAGTGGGATCTGAGATTTTAGTATGATTGACTCATGAAAAGCAAAGGAGTGTGAAGTAAATGGGAACATTGATGGAAATCTTCAAAAAAGCAAAGGAGCCTCTGGCGGAGGAACGAATTCCGGCAAGATGCAACGTGACCAAAGAATCTTTCGATATCCTTTTGGGACATGAGAAAGGAAAACTTACCATGCTTCGTGGGGAACGAAGCTACAGCGTGGATGTGGCGAATAACTCTGGAGGTGGTGCTAAATCTGAATATAAAAAGATCGATCTGACAAATGGACTTCACGTTGGACGAACATATCATTGTCCGGTCTGCGGAAACAAAGATATCGTTCGATGCGGCAAGTGCAGACGGATTACCTGTTATGACGGTAAGGGACATTTTACCTGTGCATACTGTGGCAATTCTGGCAAGGTATCTGGAACCATGGACAGCATCGATGCTTATGACAACAGTGGAATGAAACAAGATGGCGTGAAATATTATCCTGGCGATAAGGGAGATAAGGTGGTGTGAGATGAAAAGGAAAGAAGCAATAAGGAAAGCTTATTTTGAAAACTATTATTTCCGATAGCGAACTGAGCAGATTTTGAGGATTTGATATAACAGATATGCAAACAGTCGAGAGACGATAACCGATAAGAAAGAGGAGGAAACTCAATGAAAGCAACACTTGAGACCGTAACAGGCGTAACTATTAACCGTGATATTGATACAGCAGACAGCCCTATGGGCATCATCCGCAAGTTCTATGAGGAGGATGCAACTGCAGCAACGCAGATCTTCTCCAACCAGAAGGCGATTGATCAGCTTATGGACGGACATATCGATGAAGCAAAGTCAGCATTCGAGCTGCTGAGCATCGAGGGTGATTCGATCAAGGCAGACTGGAAGACAGCACTGTGTAATCAGCCAGCAATCAAGGAAGAGATGGCACACATCGAGAGTGAGGGCCAGGTACCTACCTTCGTGGTAAGTGTATCCAGTATCGTAGCAGCCAAGTAACCGGTATCCCAGGAACAAAGATGATAACCTTTTCTTCCGATGGCGTAAGGAGGGCGCTGTCGGAAGCTGATATAACAGACATGTAAGTAGTCGAGAGACGATAACCGATAAGAAAGAGGAGGAAACTCAATGAAAGCAACACTTGAGACCGTAACAGGCGTAACTATTAACCGTGATATTGATACAGCAGACAGCCCTATGGGCATCATCCGCAAGTTCTATGAGGAGGATGCAACTGCAGCAACGCAGATCTTCTCCAACCAGAAGGCGATTGATCAGCTTATGGACGGACATATCGATGAAGCAAAGTCAGCATTCGAGCTGCTGAGCATCGAGGGTGATTCGATCAAGGCAGACTGGAAGACAGCACTGTGTAATCAGCCAGCAATCAAGGAAGAGATGGCACACATCGAGAGTGAGGGCCAGGTACCTACCTTCGTGGTAAGTGTATCCAGTATCGTAGCAGCCAAGTAACCGGTATCCCAGGAACAAAGATGACAACCTTTTCTTCCGATGGCGTAAGGAGGACGCTGTCGGAAGCTGATATAACAATAAACGTAATCAATCAACCGAAACAACAGATAGAAAGAGGAGGAAACTCAATGAAAGCAACACTTGAGACCGTAACAGGCGTAACCATTAACCGTGATATCGATACAGCAGACAGCCCGATGGGCATCATCCGTAAGTTCTACGAGGAGGATGCAACTGCCGCAACGCAGATCTTCTCCAACCAAAAGGCAATCGACCAGCTTATGGACGGCCATATCGATGAAGCAAAGTCTGCATTCGAGCTGCTTAGTATCGAAGGTGACTCGATCAAGGCAGACTGGAAGACCGCTCTCTGTAACCAGCCAGCTATCAAGGAGGAGATGGCACACATCGAGAGTGAGGGTCAGGTTCCAACATTCGTGGTCAGCGTATCCAGTATCGTAGCGTAAGAAGGAGGATGATGAGAATATGATGAGAGATTATACTATGGACCTTACTAAGATCGCAGCAAGTATCGTAACCGATTGCCTTGGCTCTGGTCTTACTTCTAATACATATTACAGTGCTGATGGCAATTCTATCATTATGGAGTTCAACGGCTATCCACTGCGAAATTCCACTCGTACCGGCAAGGTATATGTGCAGTTCCCGAGATCTACGTTCTATGTGAGAAAGGGTAATGTGCATTACACTCCGATCCAGCAGGCTCAGTGTAGATATTACCAGGAGAGCATGGGCAATCAGTTTGCTCATCCGCATGTATACAACGATGGTCATCCTTGCTGGGACAACAGTAAGAGAGAACGACCTGTAGACTTCATTGCCAATATCATCGAAACCCTGTCTCTCCAGAATGTCACAAAGGACTCTGTTACTGTAGGTCTTTGCGCATCCGGAATTATGGGGGTGAAGATGGAAGCACTCAAGAACGCACAGGCACAGCAGAAGAGAGTGCTTGGAGCTTTAAAGTGCAAGCCGTTTATTTCTGATCGCAGAAAGCTTGAAAGCTATGTGAACAAGCGCTGGTGCAACAAGATCACAATGCTCATGAATGCAGCCTAAGGAGGAAGATAGATGAAGAGAGATATGATTCAGAACGCTATGTCAGATCAGAACGCTGACGTAATTATTGATAAGGTAGCTATTACAAAGATCAATGGCATGATTTATCGTGATCCGATGCACGAATGCGGAGGCATTCTTCTTGGAAATGTTTCTCAGGATGCTGTTACCGGCAAATATACGGTGCATGTCTGTGACCTGTATGAAGAGGAGCGCATCGGTACAACCAGTACCTTTGAGTTTACAACCGACTATCTCATGAATGCGGTAAAGCATGTCAAAAAGAACTGTCCGGAGATGCATATCATTGGTAACATTCATTCCCATGCTCAGTATCAGGCATTTTGGTCCGGAGTTGATCATGAGATGATGTGCCAGTCCAGAGACAACAGTGTCTATATGGTAGTTTCTCCACGCTATGGAACCTGGGAAGCAATCTTTAAGGATATGGACTTTAAGTTTCATGAGTGTGATATGTCTGTTGCTGATGCAACTGCCTGTGAGCATATGTTTGCTAAGTGTGTGACTCAGAATGATGAAGAATACTTTGCTGGTGGCAAGAAGGTAAAAAAGTCTGCATTTCATACGACACGTAATTATACCGATACTCAGAAGGCGGAACTTGATAAAAGATTTCTGCATTCGATTCAGGAACTGGCAGGAAAGAAGGTTCTGATCGTTGGTGCCGGTACTATTGGTAATCTTCTTGTTGAGTATGCCATTAACAGCGGAGTAAGCGATATTACGATTGTAGATATGGATGCCTATGAGTATTGGAACTTGCCTAGATCCAGTATGGTCAATGAGACCTCGCTGAGACGCCCTAAGGCACTGGAGCTTGCCAAAGCAGCAGCTGAAAGAAGTTGCTTCTCTATTAACGTAACTGGCATCAATGCTAATATCTGTGATCTTGGGTGGGGATTCTTTGAACAGTTTGATTTGGTGCTTTCACCTGTAGATAGTGCTGCAGTTCGTCAGTATATCGACCGTGGCTGCAAGCTGTATCATATTCCGCATATTACCTGTGGAACAGGAAACATCGGTGATCAGTTTACGGGTAATGTAGTAAGCTTCCCTGCTGACTCGGTTGTGGACCTTGAGTATGTCTGGGGAAATGGCTACCGTCAGACTCTGGAAGAACGAAGAAGCTGTAGTGATATTCCTGATGAAACGCAGGCACAGGTTATGGGATTTTCGGCTCAGATTGCTGGTATTACCATGGATCTTGCATTGAAATATCTGCTTGGAAAGAATGAAGATGCGAAGACCGCATGGAAATATATCCTGAATTCGGTTGGAAACGGATTTGTTCGTGACAAAGCAGCACTCAGAACCTTTAAATATGGAAAGTTTCCGGCTGAAATCAAGAGTGAGCTGTTTGATGCATTGGCAGAGGCTGAAGTAATTCATCGCATTGAATTCGATAGAACACATCCGAAGCATGAACTCTGGGAAAAGATGAATGCAGTTTTCTGGGAAGATATTCCTTCATACAGACTTGATCTGGAGTGGAGCCTGAATATCCCTGTAGCCTACAGAAGTACCGACGCATATGCCAAGATTGAAGTGCCGGAAGGTTGCGGTGTGGATCCTGTTCTCTGGCAGCTCCCGAAAGAGCATATCTACCTTGTCGAGGGTGATGAACATGATTACCTTGTGAAACTGTGCTTTACGGATAAGGAGGCGTAATAGAAAGAAGAGATGAATAATGCATGGGGAGAGGACGGAATGGAGGTACCTCTCCCTGATTTGTAATAAAAGTTAATGGCATATTAGGAATTGTACTTCAAAGATAAAAGGATGAATCATATTAAAAAGGGGATAAAGAGATGAAAGATTATAACTTGAATTTGGCTGAGATTGCTGCGAACATCATAACTGACTGTCTGGGGAAAAATTTGACTTCTAATACATATTACTCTGTTGATGGAAATTCAATCGTTATGGAGTTCAGTGGATACCCATTGAGAGGTTCTGATGAATTTGGTCAAGTATATGTTCAGTTCCCGAGAAACACTTTCTATAAGAAGAGAGGAAATGTATATTTTACACCTATCTATCAAACTCAGTGCCGATATTACCAGGAAAACATAGGCAATCAGCTTGCACATCCGCATGTATATATTGATGGACATCCCAGTTGGGACAACATAAGGAGAGATACTCCTGCCGATTTTATGACTAATATAATTGAAACGCTTTCTTTGCAGAATGTCACTGAGAATTCTATTGAGATTGCGCATTGTTCGTCTGCAATTATGGGAATTTCGAAGGAAGCTCTTAAAAATGCTCAGGAGCAGCAAAATAGAGTAATTAGCGTTTTAAAGTGTAATCCTATTATTTCAAATCATGAGAAACTGAAGAGATATGTATATCAAAGTTGGCGCGACAAACTCACGACATTCTTTGATAACGGCGCCGGTACAAGAGTAGTATTTGAGAATCTCACAGGAATAACTGTTGTATGTGAAATTGATATGGCAGATAGCCCAATAGAAATCATACGTCAATTCTATGCTGAAGAAGAACAAATGGCACTACAGTTCTTTTCCGGATCGACGGCGTTGTCGCGTTTTATGAAATCAGATTTTCCAGAATATTCACAGGAAAATTCATGTTTTGAGCTTATTACCATAGATGGAGATTCTATAAAGGCTAATTGGAAATCTGCTTTGCTTGATCAATTAGAAATCAAAGAAGCGATGAAAAATATAGTAAACGAGGATCAGATTCCTACTTTTGTCGTTCATGTAGGACCAACTTTTGCTGCTTAATGGTAAGAAGCAATTTACGAGGATAAACATATGGATAGAAGCGAGTATCTTCGCCAAAATGTTGAACAATTTCATAACGACACAGCAGCCAGTCGTTATCAGCAGTCAGGGCTGACTGAGCGGAGTGCAAAACTTAATAATGCTGGTTTCAATAAGTTGATGGATTCTAGAGGGATTAGCCAGGAGGCACGTAGTGATCTTAAGAATTCTTTTTCATCCAATAGCAGAATGGAAGTCCGTCATGCTAATGCGGGCGAACGTTTTGTTACAACACATGGTACAGAGAGAAGTTCCGGGGTGTTTGTATCAAAAGAATCATTAGGAACTACTCCAGCCGACAGGATCAACAATGGAGCATTGCCGCATACAAATACTGCTGAGTTCGAGACGACTGTTGAGCTGGGAAGAGATCAGAATCTGATAATTGGAGAGATTGCCCCACAGAGCAAGTTTTCCATGATGGATCCGGAGCAGCAACCACGTAATGGTGGTGCAATTCAGGTCGTGACAGATGGTGGTTATCAAAATGGTGCGGTAATCAATCGAGACGCAAAATTTCCAGCGGTAGTTAATCAAACGGAAGAAAACATAGAGCCGAAGGAAGTTGTAAGCCAACAGGAAACCATACAGATGGAGAAAGGAGTAGAGCAGATGGAGAATGTAAGTGATTTCGATGAATCTTTTTTAAATGCGGAACAGGATGCAATTAGTACACAGGATACCGATGCAGAAGCTTTGTCTGACGCAGAAGCAAATACAGATGGGATTGGAAACGAATAAAAAACATAAACAATGAAATCGTATAACCTTTTCTTCCGATATACGAATGAGGGGGAAAACGTATTTTCATATAATCATTTTGTAAACAGCAGATAGGAGTTTACTGAAAGGAAGGAATAAGAGATGAGTAGAAAAATCGCGATGATTACACGTTTGCCGGAGCATCAGGAATGTACTTCCTGCCACTGCTTTTCACAGAATGGTTATATTCTCCGTGATAGCAGCATGGCCAGATTTGTTTGTGAGGAGTGCTATGAAACAACCGGCAGAAGAGATTATCCACTCGCAGCAAAGGTAGTTGAGGTGAGCATGAATGCCGTTGAACAGATTGCGTCGGAAGGCAAAAAGCCGGGATTCCATGCTGGCTATCTTATGGGCAAAAAGGAAGTTACTGATGCAGGCTATAAGATTGTAGTGGAAAAAATGATCGATAGCGTTCAGACAGGCAGAGGAACCGCCAATTTCTTTACCAAGGATGATGTTATGAATCTGAGAAGGATCTCCAGAACAGAAGGAATTGCTATTGTAGGTCTTTACAGAACAAGTCCAAGCGGATCGCCAGATTTTAATCTTCTGGATAATAAGACTCTGGATGACATGCTGATGGATATCATTTACATGATCGTCGGAGGTAATAGTGAAATCCAAATTGCAGTTAAAGATAAACATAGTCAGATTGATGAGATTGGAGTGATTCTTACATGAGTAGATACATTGCCAAGAAGGTAACACTTAACACAATGAAGGAATGTAAGCAACCGGGATGTGCCTGCTTTACACAGAAAGGTTATTACATTCAATACCAGAATGGCAATGTTGACAGTATGTTGTTTGTATGTGAGAGCTGTTATGACGAGAAGTTCCGTGAAAAATGTTCTGCAGGAGATTTTGACGAGGAAAGATATATCGTCAAAGATAACACGCCAAGATATCAGCCGATTAATCCTTTGCTAAGATATCTGATTCGCTGGACAAGGAAGACAGCTAAAGCAGCAAGAATTGCTACGATACTGGCTGCATTGATTCTGGTGACAGCCTTCGGGCTGAAAGAACACCCTTCAATACGGACAGAGCTGAGCATGCCTCAGTTGCATGCACAGATAAATACAGATGTGTATTTTGCTTTCCATGATTTTGAAAGGTTAACCGATAGACTGGAAGCAATTGCAGGCCAAATGACAAATGTTTTCACACATGGAGGAAGAGAAAATGATTAACAAGATTCTTGAACGTGGTTTTATTGCTCTGGCAGCCTATTCTTATATTTTTGCACTGATCAGTCTGATCTTATTTGTTGTTGCAGTGGTTGCTAACGCTTTTATCAAGAACGGAAAGTTCGATGTGGCGGAGATCCGCAAACTTCTTTTCAACAACATGATCTTCATGCTGGTATTTGCTCTGCTTGATTACTTTCTTGTATAAGGAGATCCAACATGGTTTGTAATACGCTCAGAGAGGCGGCGGTTGTGTTGGCTGAGCAGATGGCGACGAAACGTGGGCAGAGTATTTCAGTTAACGTGATGCCGGAAGTTATCGGGGAGGGATCTGTTCTTCGCGAGATATGTGAGGCAGATCCTCGCTTGATTTTATGTATCAAAACACTGCAGTTTCAGGTCGAGAATTACGGCATGTGGGCAAAACTGATACTTCATGTCGAATATACAGATACTATTGCTTCCTCTGTAGTGAGGGTTGAATCTATTTCTGACTTGCGGGAGGCAGCAACTTACGCAGCTGGTTTACATAGAAGAGATTTGCTTATCGTATATCCGGTTCTCATGTATGAGCAAATCCAAGGAGCGAAAAGCAGCCTGTTGGAATCCTATCAGCTGTTGAATTGTTATGTATCAGGATTATCATCTGAAACCAAACGACTGGAAGAATGTCGGTATATGGCACAGATTATTCATCTTCAATATTCCTGTAGCTACAGGGAATGGGCAAATCGAAAAAAGGAGATAACAGAAAAGGTTAATGAGATTGTCAGCCGGGTAAAGTTGAGTGGTATCGAAGATTGGAGAAAAGCCTTTGAAGTTGTCCAGTATTGTGTGAATAACTGGCACTATGGGTGCATAGAAAAATTTCCGAAACTGGAGTACACAGCCTATAGTGCAATCGTAAATAATACCGCTGTTTGCATGGGGATATCTCTTGCAGTCTGTTCCATCTTTAAAGAACTGGGTATTCCCTGCAGGTATGTACGTGGAACACGGAATGGAGAGGGACATGCCTGGAATATGGTATTCCTTCGAGGTGGCTGGTTTTATATAGATGTCACTGATGCAATCTGCAGAAAAGATCCTCTCTACCATTGGGGGATGGTTCATCTTCTAGATCGAACAATCTGTGAAAGTAATTCTGAAGTGCTTTCCTGTAATTGTACTCCGGAATTTATGAGAAAAATGATGTGTCGGAAATGCTGCTAACTGTTTTTACCGATATGCGAAAGAAGATACTTTGACGTTTCGGTATAGTGATAGTGCGGTTAGATGACAGGTTTAAGAAAGGGTGAGAATGAATGAACGAAATCATGAGTTTGATGAATCGTGATATCAGCGGTTGGATGTGCTCAGGAGATGACGAAGCAGTAACGTCTATTGTTTTTAAGAATCTTCTGAGTAAGGCGGTGGAGCAGCGTTTTGTGCAGGTGGTAATTGCATCTGAAGACATGTTTCCGGCTGTTTCTCAGATTGTTGAGTCCGATTCAAGAAACAAAGGGTACTTGCCCTCCTATGCACATCGATACTTCCCTGCTTTTTCAGGTAGAGAAGTCGATATGAAGGAAAGAATGGTGGAAATTCTGAAAAGATGTCATATCGATCAGGACAAAGCGGATGATGTGATGGCGTATATTGATTTCCTGACAGAACTCGAAAGTGAGATTGGGGAGGACGATCATGCCAGAGATGAGACACTTCTGCAGAAGTATTTGCGAGCCTCTGCTGTAGAGAGAGTACTTAATACAGCCGTTGCTAACGGCGAGATAACCCAGGATGAATGTAGGGACTGGTTTGAAGATTATTCAGAGTGTTCCAGTGGGCATATTCATTTAAAGAGGATCCTGAATCGACTTGATCGTAGCTTTTCTTTGAAGAAGGAACGCTGCAAATCTATTTCAGCACTGGGACAGGGGGATCGGCTCTGCTTCATTATCAAATCTGACATGAGTGAGGATATGAAAGAACTTATGTTTGAGATGATTGGATGGGACATCCTAGAAGCAAAACGAAACGGCAAACAGATCAGTCTGATGGTGCTGGAAGGATGCAAGAAATATGGCAATGAGCTTCTTCAGCTTCTGAATGTATCCTCAGCAGACATTAACTTCAATTTCTTTGCAAAGGATTTTTTCTCAGGTCATACAACTGAATGGAGTGAGCAGATAGACGAATATTTTCGAAGGTACATATACACCGCCCACTCCAGGATGGAAAGCTGTGAGGAGATTTCCACTAAGAGGTTTGGTCAGATTCCCGTAGTACGAAATTCTTATGCCTGCGATCGAGACAGAAGGATTTCGAACAACCGAGTGCTGGACCAGATTCTGGACACTAATCGTGTGGATCACTACGTGCAGCATGTTCCAGTATGGGAAGCTCAGTATCGTAAAGAGGAAATACATGATATGCAGAAAGGAATCTGTTTGGTTCAGGCAGATACCTATGAAGGATATGTTGACTTACGCAGATAAGGAGGAAGAAAGAAAATGAGTATGGACTATAGTGGAACTCCTGGAGAATACACTTACTCACAGAATGCTAATGGTAAGAGTGCTTCAGGAATCATAGCAAACGGTTCTACCAGTGAAAGAGATCTTGGTGCGCAGAGAAGTGCGGGAGGCGCAGATCGTCAGGCAGGAGATCAGGGCGGTCACCTTATTGCTGATCGCTTTGGTGGTCGAAACGACCCAACAAATCTTGATGCTCAGGCTGCGAATGTCAATCAGAAGGATCAAGCGAATGTGGAGAGAAATGTTGCAAATCTGGCTGCTAATCCAAACAATACAGTTTCTATGAGTGTTGCTAATTTTAATAGTGTCGGAGAACGTCCAGATGCAACAATGATCAATGTGGGAGTTCAGGATAACACTACCGGTGCCATTGATGAGCAGCATATTTCTTTTCAGAATGCCAGTCATGATCTGCAGCAGTCATGGAATGATACTGCCAATCAGGCGGATCAGACGATTGATCCATCACAGAATGCAGGCATGACGGATGAGCAGAGAGATATTGCTAATGACTTGTGTGGTGCAGAAGACACTGTGGATGACAGACTTGGCAGCGGATGGGAGCATACCGATTTTGATACATCCTTTCTGGATGCTGGAACCACTGAAAGTGAAGCGGCTGCAAGTGCTGAAGTATCTTCCGGTGAATCGGAAGGAGCAAGTGAAGGTGCTGGGGAAGATAATTCTGGCGAAGGCGGTGGAGGCGGGGACGATGACGGGCTTGGAGAATAAGATTCTATGTTGAGGGAGGATACGATATGTTACAGATGCAAAGTAGTGAAATTACCTTACAGGAAAGACCTAATGTGGAGAAAAGCAGTAAAGCACCAGTGATTCAGTTAGCATCTGGTTTCATTATAGATGATTCTATTCTTGAAAAACCAACGCTGCTGATTGGACAGGTATCAAGTGGTAAGTCCTATTTACTGCGCAATGCAATTATGCCACGAATCTTTAGCAGCATGAGGGCGCAGGATGCTGCAGTGATCTTTGCGACCAAGAGAGAGATGATTGATGGATTCTATCATCCGGAAAATGGAGATCTTCTTCTCGAATATAATGCATATAAACCAGAGTGTATCTGGAATATTTTTGCAGAGATGGAAGCTTCAAATGATCCGGAAAAGACACTGGTTGAGCTTTGTGATGTCATGTTCTCCAAACATAAGAATACAGTTCAGCCGTTTTTTACTAATGCACCAAAGGATATGTTCAAGTCCTTGACGATGTATCTGTATGAAACCTATGAGCTGCAGACCGGAAAGAAGCCTACTAACAGTACTTTGATCGGATTCTTTAACACAGTCACACTTAAGGATTCCGCGGTGAATGGTAAAACTAGAAAAGGTTTGTTAACACTGATCAAAGAGGTACCTAGACTGCATCATTTATCAGATTACCTGGGAGAAGGTGGAACTGCGCAGGCTCTTGGTGTCCTCGGAGAACTTCGTACCGTATTAAAGGAAACCTTCCAGGGCGGAGCCTTTGTTAAGCCGGGAACATTTTCTGTGAGACGTGCGTTAAAAGAAGGTAAAAAGGTATTCCTGCTTTTTAATTATGCAGAGAGTACAGAGGCAAGTATCGTCTTCTTTGACATGATTCTCGATCAGATGATCAAGCAGAGTCTTGCGGAAAATGATCAGAAGGTCTGGTTCTTCTTGGATGAGTTCAGTCTTCTTGGTCATTTGCAGTATCTTCAGTCAGCTTTAGCATATGGTAGGAGTAACGGATTCAGGCTGATCGCAGCGGTTCAGTCGGTCCAGTTGCTGGAGAAGAATTACTCAGAGGGTGAAGCTAGCTGTATGCTAGGACTCTTCCCGAACATCTTCTGTTTCTTTACCAGTGACTACAAGAGCAGACAGTTGTTGAGTAACCGATACGGAAAAAATCTTGTGTCAGTAATAGGCTATGGCGGTGGAAAACCAGAGTTAAGAGAGCGTAGCGTGATCCAGGATGCGGACTTTTACAAGATTGCATTACCGGGTGACTGTATTGTTTCATTAGCTGGCTATGCTCCATTTTTCTTCCGCAACCATAGGAGATAAATTTTGAATGTGAGGTGATTAAGATGAAGCGAAGAGGATACATTATATCAGCAGTATTGCTGGTGATTGATCTGTTGTGTTTCGCTTTCGGAGGTGCATTTATTGCGCTGGCTGCAATTATCTATGCTTTGGGAATTGGTGAGTATATTGCCCGGGTAAAATACAGAGCGATTCCATGCGATCCATCTTTGGGAGTTAAGCATGCGAAGCTGGATAATTGTTATCAGAGAGTTAAGGAGAAAGTTGCAGCTGAGGGCCACAACCTTCCTAATAACATAAAGGTGTGCCTGATTCCGGGAGATGAAATGAATGCTTACTGTTTTGGCGTTAGAAGTATAGGCGTGACAGAAGGAGCCTTAAACCTGGACAATAGGACCGTGGAAGCCATCATTGCTCATGAACTTGGTCACCTTACGAATGGGGATAGTGTGCTGAACATGGTCCTTATCGTAAACTGTCTTGGAATCATAGCGGTCCTTGCTTTTTATCAGTTTGCGTTGATTGCCTGTGTTTACATCATTATGGTGATCTGTTGTATGGTGGGCTTGTTTCGATTCTCGTTTGCTTCCTACTTTATTACCAGCAAGATTTCCGGCTTGATTCGGTTTGTAATGGAAGCAGCAAAGACAATCGTTTTCCAGGTGAGCAGGCTGGTGATCTCTGCATTTGGGCGTAGGAGTGAATTTGCGGCTGATCGTTTTGCGGCAGACATGGGGTATGCATTCTATCTTAGAAGATTCCTGGAACGCTTTGCACCAGATACAGGAGTATCTGGCCAGACCTTTTTATCCGTATTGTATGATACACATCCGAGTTCAGCGCTTAGAATCCAACAGTTAAATAGCATTGACGAGCAGAGAATGCTGCCGGGGGCATAGAAATCAATCCAGAGTACAGAGTTAAGAACCTGTATTCTGGATTTTTTGATTTTATTTATCTTTTCTTTCCGATGTGAAAATGAGGAGAAAATGCAGATGTTTTAGAATCTATTTAGAAAGTGAGGGAGGTAACCAAGATGAAGAATCCGATTCATAAAAACAAGGTTGCACAGCTTAAAGCAAACCGTGGTGTGGAACGTAAGATGGCCTTAGAAAAGGGTGATATCTGGATTCGTCCCACCACTTACATGGGCTTGAAGACTGTGTACAACCGTAACCAGAAGAAAAAGGAAACCAGACAGATGATTCTGGAATACAAGGAGGTTTAAGTATGATCAACGCAACTGCATTAAAACCGGTATCTGCCGAAAACATTAATGTTGTATCCAATGTATCTAACGTACTGACTAAGCGCAGTCAGAACATCAAAATTGAGTATTCCAAGCAGGCTGATCTTGTTCCGCGTGCGGTAGAGAATCTTGCACTCTGAATGCTCAAGCTGGACGCAGAAATCAGAGGCTTTCTCAATGAACTGCGTATTTTGTTTGGTGCTAAAAGAGAAGATTTTCACTTCAGTCTGAGAGGCGTTTCCAATGAAGGAAAGGCAGGCATTGTCGATCTTTGCCAGAATCTATATGGAGTTATCGCTGAGGTCCGCTATTGTGAGGATTGTGAGATGCTTCATGGTCGGCTTGTGTTAAGCCCTAAGGCCCTGATGTTCATTAATGGCCAGTATATGGAGATTGCAATCCGTAAGGTTGTTAGCGATGTGCTTGCAAAGCTGGAGAAGAAGCATGGGAAGCAGTTCAAGCTTTATGCGAATACGAAGGTGGCAACCGTTGATGGAAAACTGAAGAACGAGTTTGATCTGATTATCGAAAACGTTACAGATGCTCTTGTATACGTAATCGAAATCAAGTCCGGAAAACAGTTCCGCGACTATGACAAGCTTGCTCGTATCGGTCGAGAGTACGGAATCGTTCCGAATAGACTGCTCCTTGTTCAGAACTATCTGACGACAGAGCAGATGGAGACCATCGAATACTTCTGCGAATACTATTGTGCAAATCTGGAACAGGACAACCTGGAACAGAAGCTTATTACCATGATTGAGAATGACCTATAAGAAAGGGGAACAGATATGATGAATTATACAAAGTGGAATGATCCTAAAAACTACGGAAGAATGACTGCAGAACTGGCAGCGTATACCGTACCGGAGAACCCGATTTTCGCGGCAAGAGAAGATGAACGTATTGAGCATTCTCGCGTACAGTACTGCATGACAAGTGTAGATGAGCTGCATGAGCTTCTTGACATCGTTGATCATGCGATTGTGGATGCTGTAGCTGTCTCTAAGTATCTCAATTCTCTTCAGATTTTTGAGTATATTACCCTGAGAGGTTATGACACCGATCGCCCTAAGCTGAGAAAGCGGATTCTCAAACTGATGAAGTATCGTGTGATCCAGGAGAACGAGATGGTATCTGCAGGAGCAGAGCATGGTCTCAAATATTATGAGCTTGACTACTTCGGATACCAGCTTGCAATGGAGCACGGTGTTAACTTTCATATGGGCAACCGTTACATGTCTTTCTCAAAGAGAAGAGAGAAGGGAATGCCTGATGATACTGCCTGTGATGTAAAGAGAATCCTGGTTGGTAATCAGATTATTCTCAACCTTCTGATGAGTAATACGCAGATGCAGCGCTTCGGTATCATGGAGACCATGCGTGCTACAGATCTTGAGCAGGCAGGAAGCAGTTGTATGATCAGAACCGCCGCAAACGTAAAAATCGATAACACCTCTGTTCTGGCTTACGAAGTGGTTCGTGACACTCCAGATTCCTATGAGAAGCTGATGAGCAAACTCGAACGCTATTATAACCTGATTCACAATGAGACTTATCTCGGATCCAATTATCATGGGGATGCTTCTTATCCTCAGATGATTATCTGCGGCGAATCTCGTGATCACAACATCAAGATTGCGGAGTATTTAAGAGCAAATGGAATGTGGAGTCAGGAAGACACCATTCTCTTCACAGAAGACCTGCTGAATATGAAGCGTTCTTTGGTGTCTATTTATGCTTTGGCAGATGACAATACGCAGAACTGGTATGCCCTTCCGGAAAGTAGTGAATGCTTCCGGGAGGCAGCCTAAAAGGAGGTTATAGATGATTTCTATTGGTAATATTTTCAAAACAAATCCGGCAGAGTTTGATGAAGTCTGGGTTATATGCTTTGCAGTTGATGAGCTGCGAAGTCTGTTTGAGGATTTTGACAATGTCCTTCATGTTCCGGAATTGGCACCTAAAGAAAGCCTGTTCAAAGAGTATAGAAGTATGGTTCATTCCGGTCACTGGAACGAACAAGCTTTTGAAGAATGCTATGTGCCAAGATTTCTGAAAGATATACAGACCAGTGAAGCTGCTATGAAGCAGCTTAGAGCACTTGTGGCAATTGGTGGAGATAAGAATATACGACTTGCATGCTTTTGCCCTGATGATGAAGAAGGAATATGTCATAGATCGATTGCAGCTAGACTGCTGCTTAATATGGGAGCTTGTGTTGAATGCAATGAGGCTTATCGTGTCTATCGACTGTGTGAGCAGTAATAGCTAACTTATTTTTCTGATGTGAGAATGAGCGATGTAATAGGAATTGCTAAGATAATGATGTTCCTAGAAACGAACTATCGTGAAAGAGAGGTGCTGTTATGGCAAAACAGAAATATCTTACTGAGTATCCTGCAATTCTTAAGGAGAAGGCAAAGAATGCTGGCGTGAAAATCAAGAAGGCAGATTATCGTTTCCTGGACTACTTCATGTTCATTCAGGAAGAAGCAGAATACCCTGAAATCAAGCTTGAACTTATGGAGGAGAGCGAGGAGGTGGTGATCGACTTTACTACCCACATGGGCGAAACCATCCACATGATGCTGGATGCACATGACGCCAGTGAGGTTAAGTTCAAAGCCAAAGCTGCCAGTATCCCTGCAAGCCTTGCAGACTCGGTTGGCAAGAGAATTCTTACAGGTTGCTTCATTAATAACTATCTGGCTTTACAGATTACTCTTGAGAATTTGGAAGAGCCTTACGTGGATGTTGTTATGGAAGGAAATCTTTGGATTGACGGTCCAGGGGAAAAAGTGGCTGGTAGATGTTCTTTTTACTTACTGATGTTTATTGAACAGATTAATCAGATCAACCATGTTTTATCTGAAACAGGATATGAAGTACGGTTGACAAATTCAGGACCGCAAAAAGTTAAGGTCATCAAGACAGTACGGGAGTTGACTGGATGGGGACTCAAGGAGACAAAGGTTTTTGTTGATGCTGCACCTGATGCGGTACTTAAGGTCGGAAGACAGGATGAGGCTATGCATTATCGTTCGGAATTTGCAAAAATTGGTGCTCAGGCTGAAATTGCATAAAAGCAAATATTGGTTTCTGGTGGCCGGATATAGTCCGGTCACCAATTTTAGAAAGGATAAAGGATAGACAAATGATTAAGAGCAAAAGAGGATACAAAATACCGGTTATTTTATCTGTAGTATGTTGGCTTACGTTTATATGGCTTCGCACATTCACATATATGGCAGATTATGATGAAGGAACCGGAGTATACAGTTTTTTAATATCTGCGATTATAACGTTGTTAGGAACCTTCTTCTACTGGTCACTGTTTAAGCCAGAAGAAAACGGTGGGTGGTTTTCGATTCTTTTCGATGATGAGCTGGAGGACTATATAGAAGAGACACCTGCTGGAAATGTCAAAAAATGGTGCACATTACGAAAATCCATGTTTTGGGTGGGAAGCTTAGCCTTTCTTAGCCTGCTGGCTCTTGCATTTGAGGTGTGGACAGACATTACTGTGTTTACAGATTCCACTTATATTACGATTGGTTTTCTTGACATAAATAAAAAATATATGTTCGATCCAATTCTCTTTATTGTATTTCCTTTGTGGACACAGACAGTATTTAGAGGTATCCGTGAAGAATGCTATAGCATGAAGGCCGTACTATCAGGGAGTGTACAGCTGCTGATGCTTTCCCTGATCTCATATCTGCTTTTTATGAAGTTACCAAACATCTGGCTGATTGAGTTGGCCGCTGTTGAAATCATAATTGTAGTGACAGCAATCAAAAAATATGTATGGAAAGAATGCTCAGAGAAAAAAGGAAATGTACTTGCTTTGATAGGCGTATATGTATTCTTTTGGTGTGCTTTATTGGCTGTGTTCTATCGTCCAGGCATGACATTTAGTCAGTTTTCTTATGGTGGTGACTGGGGGGCTTATCAGGATAGTGTAAGGCAGATTATTGCTGGAGCATCTGCATTTGGAACATCATCTGAACTGATTTCAAATCGTGTAGTAGCCGATTTCCTTGCTGACAGAAATAATTACTTTCTTGTCGGATTGTACTATGGCGGGTGGGTAGTTGGAGTAGCTATCATTGCTGCACTTCTCCTGTTCTTGATCACGTTATATCGGCTTCTTGGTGTTCATGCAGTCTTTAATAGAAACCATCTTGTGTATAAAGCTTCCTGGTGGGCGTTAGCGATGAGGATAATCTGGGGAATTCCATATAGTATGGGTATTATTGCAATGCCGATTACGCTTCCGTTTGCAGGTAAAATAGGTCTCTATATGGATACGATCGCTTTAGGTTTACTGATCTGGTCGGTGTTTGAATCAAGGTATATAGACAAGAACTTTTACAAGAATAGAAAAATATCCGACATGTTTGAGGAAATCGAAGTCAAGATTGAAAATCAGGAAACAGAGGATCATTTTGAACTATTTGAGGTTGTAAAGGTTTGTTCTGGTGATGCTACGTTGCTTTGCTCTGCTGAAGAAGATGAGAAGTATAATGCATTAGTATTAGAACCATTGGAGACGGACGATGCTTGTGTGCTTATTGTTGAGAGAGTAGCCGATACAGAAATGTGGCATGATGTTGAGGATGAAGCTATAAGAAATGAAATACTTCAAAATTATACGAAAAATAACAGACCTGACTGTATGGAGGTGATTGAATGATCAAGAAGATGAAATACTATTTTGCAAAGAACGTGTTCTTAGCTGTTGTTCTGATAGTGATTTTTACTATAGTTGCGTGCTTGATGTGGAAATATACGTTACAGTCGGCAACTGCAGCAGTTCCTACGATTAACTATATGAATGAACTGTATGTGCATGAGACAGATTATGTTACGAATACGTCCGAAGATAATCAATTTGAGTATACTCCGTTAGGCACTATATATCATGCACCTGCCGGGGTTGATGCTGGCCCATTCAAGTATCTGTATACAGATGAATTCTATTTTTCATGGGAGACTGTTGCAAGATATATCGGAGATAACGGCAAATATGGCTACTTAAATAAAGATGGTAGCTTGCTGACAGAACCTATTTTTATAGAAGCAGCTGAGTTCGAAGATGGAACTGCAAGAGTCCGAGAGGAGACGGGCAAGGTCTACTATATTAATGAAGAAGGCAAAAGAATTACCAGAGACTATCAGGACGGATCATTAACCTTTGAAATGCAGGGATTATATTGCAGAGTTCAAGAAGAGGATGGTACGTGGGGGATTATTAACCGAGAAGATGAGATGATTTTTTCTGGTGCAGAGATGATCGAAGACCTGCCAATGGTAACTTGCTTGGGTAGTGCAATTGTGGATGGAAAAGCAGTTTTGTTTGAATTACTTCCGTTTGAGGAAGATGAAGAGTTCAAAATTATTGCTTGTTATGATTCTTTTGTGAAAATCTCTTATGTGTACAGTGGTAATTTTGCTTTTGTCTGGACAGTAGAGGGTTCAATGGGAGTTGTTGATTATAAGGGAGATGTTATTGTGCCGGCAAAGTATCAGAAAATCGAGTTTGATTATATTGGAGAAGAATATACGGTGAATGAACTTGTTTTCCTGGCGCATGACTATACAGGAAAGGTTCATGTAATAAAGGCGAGAGGAGAATATTTGGCATGAATTTAGTCATTGTATCTGGAGTATCAGGAGTAGGGAAAAGCACTATCGTAAAGAGGTTTATTGAGGAGAACTCTGAGAAATACGAATTAGCGAGGTCGGTAACAACAAGGAAGGCTAGAACAGAAAATGAGTATTATACATTCGTATCACGAGAAGAATTTGAGGCACTACTGGAAGAAGGGACATTCTTAGAAACAAATCTGTATCAGGGTAGCAAGAAACTGTATGGAACGCCTAGGCGAGAAGTCGAGCGCATTGTTGCGATGGGCAGGATTCCTGTTCTTGAGATAGACGTTAATGGAAAGCGACAAATTGAGAGTAGTGCAGATCAGAACTATTTTTCCCCAATCAGTATTTTCATAACAGCTCCACCGGCGACGGTATATAGACGATTGATGGCAAGAGGGGAACCGATGAAAAATATAGTGCAGAGATTGAAAACAGCGGTTGAAGAAATCAATATAGCAGATGAATACGATTGTTTTGTTGAAAATAAAGATCTTGAAACGGCTGTGAAAGATATGAAGGCAGTTATATCTGGAAAGAGTGCGACAAAGAGGCCGGGTATTAACAAGTATCGCAATGAATTAATAGATTTGATTCATATTATTCAGAATACGGAAGGAGTTGGGATTAGTGGTTAATAAGCATAAGGAGTTTGCAGAATCAATGAGAAATATAATGCGTAATGATGAGAAAAATCGTAAGGAAAACAATCAGAGGAGAGATGATAACCTTGATGAGGATAGTCGTTCTCTGCAGGAAATTTTGGAGCAAAAGTTTGATGAGCTCTTTGGCCCAATAGATGATGAAGAAGAATGATAACTTTTCTTTCAGATGTGAAAAGGAAGAAAAATCAATAAGCATATGCAATGATTAAGTAACGTGATAGAAGCAAATCACATCAGTAAATGGGAGATGAGGAGAGATGACTATGCTAAAGCTTCCGATTTCAATATCCAATTATATTATTATATCGGATTCTTTATCTCAGACAACAGACAAGAGGCTGTACATAAAAATGATTCAGGATTATATAGCCTTTCTCCCCATATACAAAGTGTCAGAAATTTGTATGAAAGCACATACGCAATTAAGCGAACCTGATTTTCAATACGTTTTGGATACATTGTGGAAGTGCGTTGCAATAACCCAGGAAAGGTATAGGTGAGATGATGAAGTGGAAACTTGAAGATAGTACTGTAGCAAAAAATCCGATGTCAATGTGAAAAAAATGATGATTGGATTATGTGTGCGTTGATGGTTGGAATTTTCTTTGCAGATGACTGGCAGTAGCGAAGATTTGCTGCTTTGAGATATGGGTATTATTATATGGGGCAGCGCCAGTACGAAGAAGCAATAGATTTGTTTGAGCAATATCTGAACGTGGAATCTGACATTTACTGGAATCTGATGGAACTTGTAAATGGTGAAAGTTATTCCTGTAAGAATGTTAGTGATTGTCTGGAAGAATGCAGGGTTCTTCAGGAGAAGATATATCACGAAGGGGTGTGAAGTGATTGCAATATAGCCCTGCGAAATGGACCGCAAAATGAATTAGCTAAGATGGGAGGTGGTTATGAAATGATTGAAATATTTAATGGTGTGGTATAAAAAAAGTTGACAGCTTATTCTCAAGGATTTCATAATAA
>ERZ1643247.467-NODE-467-length-48962-cov-190.754841_pt1 | contig 48962 bp, 39 predicted proteins | sample MGYA00579264_ERZ1643247 | MGnify/ENA primary metagenome ERZ1643247 (study PRJEB29033, sample SAMEA4952262) | chicken gut metagenome | biome: Broiler Chicken; feature: Gastrointestinal Tract; material: Caecum | place: Ireland | collected 2018 | study: Broiler... | reverse complement strand
AAAATACGATATATCTTTTTACTGCGCCTGTCGGTTCGGGCTCGCAGAGCCTTGCGCCCATGGCGCAAACTCCCGCCTCTCTTTTGCCACAGGCGCAAACGGGGATATAAAATACGATATATCTTTTTACTGCGCCTGTCGGTTCGGGCTCGCAGAGCCTTGCTCCCTTAGGCGCAAACTCCCGCCTCTCTTTTGCCGCAGGCGCAAACGGGGTATAAAGCACGACATATCTTTGCCGCGCCTGTCGGTTCGGGCTCGCAAGAGCCTTGCGCCCATGGCGCAAACTCCCGTCTCTCTTTTGCCACAGGCGCAAGCGAAAAAACTCGCACTATGGACGAACTTTTCGTCTCCATTTATTTTTAGTATTGGACTATTTTCCGCTTTCGTGGTATAATATGCGAAAAAACTACAAGGAGATGATCGTATGAACGTTTTAATTTTGAACGGCAGCCCGCACGTCAACGGTTGCACGGCGAGAGCTCTGCAAGAGGTTGCTAACACCTTACATACGGAGGGAATCGAAACGGAGACCGTTGCCGTAGGGCCCAAAAATATCCGCGGATGCATTTCCTGCCGTTCCTGTATGGAGACAGGCAAGTGTATATTCGACGATCTCGTAAACGAAACCGCGCCGAAATTCGAGCGCGCGAACGGCCTCGTTGTCGGGTCGCCCGTATACTATGCGGGGGCGAACGGAACGATTTTGTCCTTTTTGGACAGATTGTTTTACAGCACACGTTTCGACAAAAAGATGAAAGTCGGCGCCGCCGTCCTCTCCTCGCGGCGGGCGGGCAGCACTTCCGCATTCGACGAGATCAACAAATATTTTACCATCTGCAATATGCCGATCGTTTCCAGCACCTATTGGAACGAAGTGCACGGCTACACCGCCGCCGATGTGGAAAAGGATCAGGAAGGTCTGCAAACCATGCGCAATTTGGCGAGAAATATGGCGTTTTTGATCAAAGCGATCGAACTCGGAAAGGAAAAATACGGTCTGCCGCAAACCGAACGGAAATTTTTCACAAGCTTTCACGACGGTTTATAAGGAGCCGCACGAACCATTCGCGGCTCGGCTTCTTCATCGCAACAACAAACCAAAACCACAGCGTTTTTTCGGCCGCGCCTGTCTTTCATCAGATACCTTTCTAAAAAAATAACAGCCCCGCTTTTTGCGGGGCTGTTTGCCTATTTGTTTTTTATGCGCCGATGGAAGTGAGATCGCTGTACCGATCTTCGTACTTGGTAACGATTTCGGAACTCGATTCCATACGGTCGAAGATGACGCCGATCAGGTTTTCGCTGTAGCTCTCCGAAACGGAAGATTTCATTGCCTGATAGAACATATAGGAGAATGTACCCTTGTATTCTTCCGTCCTCTGCTCATAGTTGAAACCGCTGTACACATCGCCGCCGTCATACACGAAGGACACATAGAGGATATGCCAACCGTAATCGGTGCCCACGACGTAATAGGTGCCCGCGCCGCCGTTTGCAATGGCCTCCTGCGCGGCATACTCGAACTCTTTGACGTAATCGGTAGCCTCCTCCTTCGATGAAATGGCATAGCCCAAATAGGTGTTGAGGCAGCCCGTATCGGTGGAGTACGCGAACATGAGTTCATTGAACGCGGAGAGCGCTTTATAAGAAACTTCGCTTTCGACGAGGTAATTGTCGTTCGAAACGGCTGAAACGCCGGCCACAGAGCCCTTATAATAGATCATCTTTTCATAATTGATCTCGTTATCTTTTATAAAGGAAATGCCATCATCCGAAAACGCCGAATTATTGGAGCCGCTCGCCCTATTAGAAGCGGCATCGCTGTCGACCGCAAAATTCAAATAACTCTCCATCTCATCGATGAACTCGTCGATCGTCAGCTCGTTCGCTTTGAGATAATACGAGCCGTCGTCGCGGGGCTCCACAGTGCCGTTGTACGGATATTTGCCCGTATAGCGGTCGATGCCGTCCGCCACGCGCGTGCCCTGCGCAACGAAACTGTCTTTAAAGAACAGATAATCGGAATTGCTGCCGTTGTCGTAATAATCCGTTCCCGCGGTCATGCCGTTTTCCGTCGCGTCGAAACTGTAATCTTCGGAACCGTTGAACCAAGAGGAACGCTGGTCCGTCGCCACGATATCCTCGAACAGGCTCTGCCGCGCGGCATAATATTCCACCGTTTCCGAGCCGTACATATTCTGCAAGCGGGTAACTTCGAGCGTCTGGTCCGCGTCGAACGGGAGCAGGATGTTGTACACAAAACCATAGGTTCTGTTTGCCGGCGTGTACAGCAGGAATGAGGTATCGGAAACGCTATCCATCGTGCTCACGACATCGGTGCCGGCGATCGACTGTTCCTGCATCATGGAAGTATATTTGCTGAGGAAGTCGTCCGCCTCGGAGGTATTGCCGAGCGCCACGGTGGCGTTGAATTTGTTGATGAGCAGCGTTTCGTATTGGCTGCGCAGCTCGATATCGTAATAGGCAAGGCTGGTGATATCGGTAATATCGCCTGTTGCCTCGCTCCTTGCGAGCAAAAAGTTTTGATTCAATACGTTCAGGAAACGGACATATGCCTGTTTGCGCGTGAAATTGGTGGAACCGTCGACTTTTTCGTACTCGCCGCAATCGCTGGCGTTGTTAAAGCCCGTATAGATATCGTAATTCAGATCACCGCTCGCATCGACGGGATAATAGGTATCCGTTTCGTTCGCGCCCGTAGGAGTCGTCCTCGTTTCCTCGGTGGAAGTACTGTCTTCCTCCGCGGCGATGATCTGCTCCTCGTAGGAATCGATGGCGGAGTTGATCGACTGTTTCACCTGATACTGCGCATATTTGATCTCGTCTTCGGTGAGGAAAAGTTCGAGCCCTTTGATTGCGCGCTCATCGAAAGACGCACTGCTGTCTACCGACTCGATCGCACTCAGATAGCTGTCGACGGAGACGGCGGAATCCATGCGCAACGCATCGCCTTCCCCCGTGGCGGTATATCCGTTGTCGGGAAAATCGATAAAGTCGCGGTCGACCAAAACTTCCCCTTCGTTCAGATAGTAAAGGGTGGCGAACTGCACGATGATCTTCCTCTGCACGAGGTCGTTCATGATGCTTTCAAAGGCGTCGGCATAGGAAGAACTGTTGCTTTGCAGATAATTGTAGCCGTAACTCAAAAAGTAGGCGACCAGATCCCGCTTATAGATCTCGTCCGTAAACAGGATCTTATCCAAAGAAGAGGATACTTCGCTCTCCAATTCGCTCTTGCCGGCAAGCCTTTCCAACGCCAAATTGAGCGATTCGCTGTCGCCCGCGATGTTCACTTCGGCGACGACCTGCGCCATATCCGCCTCGTTATCGGCAGAGATGAGGTCGCACCCGGCAAAAGTGCCGAGCATGAGCATTCCCGCCAACACTGCGCTGATAATTGTGATCAGTTTTTTCTTCATAGAATCTGCTCCGAGTTTCCAATAATCGCAATATGTTTTATTATACCTTATTTCGCGATGAAATGCAATCGTATTTTTATGGAATCGGCATAAAAAATTGAATTTTCACCGCTTTTTAACCTGTTACCCCCTCGGCGGAACTGTTTTCGGCGAATTTCAGGAATTTCGTCATGTCGAGCATGACTTTTTGCGCGTCCTTTCCGCCCGCAAATTCGACGGCGGGGCTCTTGCTCATTTCCAGCCGCACGGACGGGAATTTATCCAGCGCCGCCGCCAGCCGCTTGTCCGCAAGGCTGTTCACCGACGGAAGCTCTACCCTGCCGCCCTTGGCGCTGACGGCGATCTTGCGGATGTTGAACTTCGCCGCGTACGATTTGAGCACGGCGATGACGAGGAGATTGAGCACTTCTTTCGGCATTTTGCCGTAGTTTTCCTCCATTGACAGGCATACGCGCTTGTAATCGTCTACGCCGCGGATCTCGGCGATCTGCTTGTAGCAATCCAGCCGCGACGCGCTCGCCTCGATGTAGCTTTCGGGGATATAGGCGTCCGCCTTGATGTCGAGCTCGGCCACCGTCTGTTCCTCGCCCGTGAGTTCCTCTTTTAAGAGCTTTGCGTACAGCTCATAGCCGACTTTATCCATGTGCCCGTGCTGTTCGCGCCCCAAAACGCTGCCTGCACCGCGTATCTCAAGATCGCGCATGGCGATCTTGAAGCCGCTGCCCAGCTCTGTAAATTCCATGATGGCCTGCAAGCGCTTGCTCGCCGTCTCCGTCATCACCTTTTCGGGCTTAAAGGTGAAATAGGCGTGCGCGAGCACCGAGCCGCGCCCCACCCTGCCGCGCAGCTGATACAGCTGCGAAATGCCCAGCCTGTCCGCATCGATGACGATGAGCGTGTTCGCCTTGGGAAGGTCGATGCCGTTTTCGATGATGGTCGTGGAAATGAGGATATTCGTTTCGCCCGCATAGAATTTGAGGATGCCGTTTTCCAGAACCGTTTTATCCATGCGCCCGTGCGCCACGCACAGCCTGCCTTCGGGCACGATCTGCTCGATCTTCGCCGCAAAGCTGTAGATGCTCTCCACGCGGTTGTACAATATGAATACCTGCCCGCCGCGCGCGAGCTCGCGCACGCAGGCGTCGCGGATGAGCGTTTCCGTCTCCTCCACCACATACGTCTGCACGGGCAGGCGGTTGGTCGGCGGCGTGTCGATGGTGCTGATGTCGCGGATGCCCGAAAGGGACATATGCAGCGTGCGCGGAATGGGCGTCGCCGTCATCGTCAGGCAGTCGACGTCCGTCTTCATGTTCTTGATCTTCTCCTTATGCTCGACGCCGAAGCGCTGTTCCTCGTCGAGGATGAGAAGCCCCAGATCTTTGAACTTGACATCGGAGGATAAGAGGCGGTGGGTGCCGATGATGAGGTCGACCTTGCCCGCCGATAGGCGCGCCAAAATTTTATCCTGTTCGCGCGGGGATTTAAAGCGGTTGAGCACTTCGATGTTCACGCCGAACTCGGCAAAGCGCTTGAGAGCCGTTTCATAGTGCTGCTGGCACAAAATGGTGTTCGGGCACATGAGCGCCGCCTGCTTGCCGTTGAGGATGCACAAAAACGCCGCGCGGAACGCCACCTCCGTTTTGCCGTACCCGACGTCGCCGCACAAAAGCCTGTCCATGACCTTGTTCGAACACATGTCCGCCTTGATCTCCTCGATCGAGGCGAGCTGATCGGGCGTTTCTTCGTATTCGAACGCCGCCTCAAATTCCGCCATCGCCTCCTCGCAGGGGCTGAACGGAAAGCCGCGCTTTTCGGCGCGCTCGGCGTACAGTTTTTTCAGATCGAACGCCATCGCTTTGAGCGACGCCCTGACCCGCGATTTGACCTTTTCGAACTCCGCGCCGCCGATCTTGGACAGCGACGGCGTTTCCTCGCCCATGTAGCGGGAGAGGATATCCATCTGCTCGACGGGAACGTACAGCACGTCGCCCCCGCGGTATTCGAGGGCGATGTATTCCTTGGTGCCGTCCGTCGTTTCGATCTTCTTCGTGCCCGTGATGCGGCCGACGCCGTGCGTTTCGTGCACGGCATAGTCGCCGATTTCGGGGGAAGTGAACATATCGTTCCGCTTGCGGCGGATGCGCTTTTTGACCGCGGATTTCGTGTACAGGTCGCCCGTGCCGAGCACGACGAGTTTTTGCTCGTGCAAGATAAGGCCGCGCTCCAGCTCCTCCTCCAATACCGCGACGCCCTTCAACAGTTCGAGCGAAGGCGGGCAGTCGCCGGCGGTGATATATTCGTCGGCGAGGAGTTCGAGCATCTTCTGCGCGCGCGAAGAGGTGCCGCAATAGAGCATGATGCGGTATTTGTTCGCGCGCCAACTGCGGATATCGTTGACGAGATTGACGAACCCGTTGAGATATTTCCCCACGGGTGCGGAATGCAGGTTGTACACTTTCAGCGGCTCAAAAAAATAGGTTTTGGAGGCAAACGTTTGGAGCGCCGCGCAGCGTGCGCCCGCAAACAGCCCGTTCAGCTCCTCCCTGCCCAAGAGCTGGCGGCGGTTGAACGAAAACACTTCGCCGCCCCGTTTCAAGCCGAAAAAGCGCTCCTCGTGTTCCTTGCTGAGGGAATCCGCCTTATCCGAGATCAATTTGCATTCGTCGAACAGGTACAGAGCATCCCCGATAAACTCGCGGAAATCGGCCGTGTTTTGGAGGAGGGGCAGAAGGTATGCCGCGCCTGCAAAGCTCGTGCCCGCCTCCAATTTTGCGGCAATGTCGCCCGCGATCGACTGCGCGCGCTCATATGCGGCAGCGTCTTTGAAGGAAGACAGCTCGCCGTACAGCGCGTCCTTGATATCTTTCACCTCGCCCGGTTCGATGAATACGTCCGTCGCCGCGACGATATCCACACTCTTTGCGAGCGGCAGGCGCTCGCCCGTGATAAAATTGTACGGCTTGATCTTTTCCACTTCGTCCCCGAAAAAATCGACGCGGACGGGGTTCTCCTCGTTGACGGGGAAAATATCGAGGATGTCGCCGCGCAGGGCGAAACTCCCCTTGCTCTCCACCGACGCGGAGCGCACATACCCCATCTGCACCAGCCGCAGAGGCAGGGAAGAAAAATCCGTTTCCGCTCCTTCGCGCAGAGAGAGGCAGGGAACCTCCTTCGGGAACAGCTGCATGAGGCTCTCGACGTCGCACACGACCAATTTCGCGCCGCAGCGGATACGGTACAGCGCGGTCAGGCGGCGGAAGAGCGCATCTTTGGAAACGACGTCTTTATAGAGCAATACCTCGTCTTTCGCGCAGAGCAACGCGGGTTCCTCGCCTGCAAAGCCCGCGATCTCCGCCGCCATGCGTGCGGCGGTTACCGCACTGTCGCACACATACACCGCGCGGCCGCTCAAACAGGACGCCGCGATCAGCGCCTTTTGTGCCTCCGAAACGCCGAAAACCGCCGTCGGCGTGCCGAGGCGGAAGTCGTTTTCCAGATCGAGATAGTCCCCTCCCAAATTGTGCGGGGTAAAAAAATCGCGGGGCATAGTTCTCCTTTTATAGTTTCCGCATTTTTCCGTAAGGAAAAAGCGGGAATTTTTTACTTGCCGTTGTAGGCGGCCATCACCGATTCGATGTCCTCGCCGCGCGCAAAGCGGATCGCCGCGTCGGCGGCGTTCGAACAGGCGTCGGCAAACAGCGGGTAGTCCTCTTGCCGGATATTGGCGAGAACGTAATTGATGATGGGGATATTCACTTCGGGATCCTTGATGCCGATGCGGATGCGCGGGAACTCCTGCGAGCCGATCTCCCCGATGATGCTGCGCATACCGTTGTGCGTACCCGCACTGCCCGACGCGCGGATGCGCAATTTGCCCTTCGGCAAATCGAAATCGTCGTAGATGACGAGCATATGTTCGGGCGGGATCTTGTATTTAGACAGCAACTGCTTGACCGCCCTGCCGCTCGCGTTCATGTACGTTACGGGACGGGCGAGGATGACCTTTTCCCCTCCGAGGAACGCCTCCGCGACGGACGCCTCGCATTCCTTTTTTTTGAATTTGACGCCCAATTTTTTCGCCGCCTCGCCCACCGCGAGAAAGCCCATGTTGTGGAATGTCGTTTCGTATTTCTTTTCGGGGTTTCCCAGCCCCACGATCAAATACATTTTATAATCACGCTCCTGTGGCCGCTATGATAAAAGCTGCTCCGCCGTATTTTTGATTGTACGCGCGAACGCCGCGTTTTGTACAAAACGCGGCAAAAAATAAACTATTTGGGTTGAATGAAAACAAAATTTCGCGATGAGGAAAAACTTGTTTATAATAATCACTCGCAGGAGCAAAAATCGCGCTTTTTGCGGCTACGCACGAGGCAAGTTTGCCGCAATACCCTATCGGGTATTGCTCGCTTCCGCCTCGGCTCCGCCGCCTTATTCACGAAAATCTCGCTCCGCTGCGATTTTCCGTGAGTTTTTGGATATATATTTGAATAATTAAATGCGCGTGGCAAAACGATGCTTTTGCCTAAGCGCACCCAATTTGTCGCATACCTGCAAACAATCGCTCGAAAAAGGCAAAACCACGCTTTTGCCTTTTTCCCTCAATTTGCCGAAAGGCTTGCGGAAAGGGTGAAGCCGCGCGATTCAATATTATGTGTGCCCTTAAATATCGCGCGGCGAGGGGAAAACCGCTCGGGTTTCCCCTCAAATCGCAGAAAATTGTTTTTGTCAGCTCAAAACAATTTTCGCGAGTCCTTTTAGTCGTAAATCTTCGACATCGGCTTATCGAGGTACACGTTCTCGATCGCCGCGGCGAAGATATCCGCCACAGAAATGACGGTGATCTTATCCAATTTCTTTTCGGGAGGCAGGTCGATGGTGTTGAGCACGACGAGCTCCTTGATGGGAGCCTGTTCGAGCCGCTCCATCGCCGGGCCGCTGAACACCGCGTGCGTGCAGCCTGCGTACACCTCTTTCGCGCCGTGGTCCATGAGCGCCTGCGCGCCCTGGCAGATGGTGCCCGCCGTATCGATCATATCGTCGATCATCAGGCATTTTTTGCCCTTGATATCGCCGATGATGTTCATAACTTCCATCACGTTCGCCTTGGGACGGCGCTTGTCGATGATCGCCATCTGGCAGTTGAGCTTCATCGCGACGTTGCGCGCGCGCGTCACCGAACCGATGTCCGGCGAAACGACGACGAAATCTTCGTCGATGATCTTTTTCGATTTGAAATAATTATACAGCGTGGGGCCGCCCAAAAGGTGATCGAGCGGAATATTGAAAAACCCCTGTATCTGCGCGGCGTGCAGGTCCATAGTGAGAACCCTGTCCGCCCCTGCCGCGGTGATGAGGTCGGCAACGAGTTTGGCCGTGATGGGATCGCGCGAACGCGCCTTCCTGTCCTGACGGGCATAACCGAAATACGGCATGACCGCCGTGATGCGCCCCGCGCTTGCCCTGCGCGCCGCATCGATCAAAATCAGGAGCTCCATCAAATTGTCGTTGACGGGCGCCGACGTCGATTGGATAATAAAAAGATCCCTGCCGCGGACGGTTTCGTCGATGTGGACGGCCGTTTCGCCGTCGGAAAAGCGTCCCACTTCCACGCCGCCCAGCTCTGTGTTGAGCTTTTTGGCGATCGCCTCCGCCAAGGGGCGGTTGGAATTGCCCGCGAAGATCTTGATCTCGTTGCCGTGTGTTATCATGTGTACCTCCGAAAAACGCTATAAATGTGCAGCCTTGCGGCCGAAACGATTTTGAAAGAAACACCGGCTTTTTTCATGAAATTGAAAAGCCGGGCAAAACTTTTTTGTTTTGCCTTCCCCCGCGAGCGCAACGTTCCCTTGCGAAACACCTGCGCACGCTCTGCCGCCTCCGCAGTTTTCCCCGCGCGAAACGACGTTATTATTGTAGTTTTTTTTATCCGATTAGTCAAACGTTTTGCCGCCCCGAACGATATTTCGGAAAAAGATTTATTTCAGCGCGGCGATCCTTCTTCGGCCGCGCCCTCCGTACATTTCGCCGTGCGGGCGCGCATGGAACGGAAAAAGCCGGAGAGAACTTTGGAACACTCCTCCTCCAGCACGCCGCCCTCCACTTCGAGCGTGTGATTGAGAAGGTTGCTCGCCGCAAGCTCCGCCGTGAGCGAACGCCCTTTCTGTTCGTATGCGCCGAAGTAAATTTTGCGGATACGCGCGTTGAGCGCCGCGCCCATGCACATAGGACACGGTTCGAGCGTAACGTATAAATCGCAATCGTTCAGCCGCCAGCTTTTCAAGCGGCGGCAGGCGCGGTCGATGGCGTACATTTCGGCGTGCGAACTCGCCATCTGCGTGCGCGTGCGGCGGTTGTAACCGGAACCGATAATTTTTCCGTCGCACACGACGACCGCCCCGACGGGCACCTCGCCCTGCGCAAGCCCTTTCTTCGCGCGTTTGAGCGCCTCTTTCATGAATCTGAATTTATCTTCCATACCATCTCCGATACGAGCGCGGGAACGCCGCCGCACTCCGCGATGAGCTGCGGCAGGCGATCCTCTCCCAGCGGGTGCGAAAGCGCGTCGCTCCCCGCCTCTATCGTAAAAGCGGGGATGCCCAGCGCACGGATGCACCAATCTTTATATCCGCCGCAACTGCCGCGCACGAGCTTCGCCCTGTACCCCGCCGCCGCGGCGAGCGTTTCGGCCATTTTTTTATCGCGCGAGCGGGCGGCGCCTTTCTGCCCGAACTCCCAATAAATTTCCTGCCCTTTCGTGTGGAAACTGACCGTCGCGGCGGGGCGAAAGGCGCGGGTGAAATCGCGCAGGGCGCGCGTTTCCGGCTCCGAAAATGGCTGCGCCCCGATATAGTTTTCCGCCGCGGGCGCGCGCACGTTGCAAACGCCCTTGCCCCACTCCGCATCGAAATTGACGTTGAGATCGACCGCATTCGCGTTGGCTTTCCAAAGCGAAAAATCCGGCCCGCCGTTTATACGGCGCAAAAAATCGGCGCGGCATTCGGGGAGAGTTTGCAAAAACCTTTCCCCGCGCAGGGCGAGCGCCGCGCCATCTGGATTGGCGAGCGGAACAAACGCCGCCGTGCCGAACGGCACCCCGCGCGCGATATGATCGAGCGCCAGCAAAGAGGTCACCCACTCCCGCGCATGGATGGCGTACTGCAAGAGAATGCGCGGCTCCCCTTCCCCGACGAACAAAGCGGCGATCGGCATTCCGCAGGCGCTGCTGCCGATCGTGCGCTTTTCGCCGCGATATCTTCCGTAAAAACGATAGACAATATCCACTGCATCCATACTCTATTATATGGATAGAAAACGCAGGATATTTTTGCGCGCCCTTAAAACGCGCGGCGCAGAGGGAAAGCCCTCAAAATCACGAAAAATAATTTCGGCAGCTCGCCGTGATTTTCGTGAGCCACTTTACTTATGATACTCGCTGCCCGCGTTGATCATGAACGCGCGGTAGATCTGTTCAAAGAGGATCACGCGCATGAGCTGATGCGGAAAGGTCATGTCGGAAAAGGAGAGCAGCAGATCCGCCCGCGCCTTGACGCAGGCGTCCAACCCGCACGAGGAACCGATGACGAAGGTGATCTCCTTCCCTTCGCCGCCCAATACGCGCATACGCTCGGCAAGCGCTTCGCTCGACAGCTTTTTACCCTCCACCGCGAGCACGACGACATAGCCGCGCAGCTCCTTTACGATATGCTCCGCCTCCTCCGCGAGCGTGCGGCGCTCGGCAAGTTCAAAGATGCGCACGTCGGCAAAGCGGTTCAGACGTTTCGCATATTCCGCGACCGCATCCGAATAAAATTTTTCTTTCAGTTTGCCCACGCAAACGATACGGATCTTCTGCACCGCTCAGCCCAACCCGTTGATAAAATTCGCGAACCACATGACCGCGCACAAGATGATGCCGATGAGCGCGGGAAGGATAAACGGCTTGATCGCCCCCTCCTTTTTCCGATTCGTCTTTTTATCGAAAAAGACGAGATACGCGAGCGACGCGGCAAGGCACACCGCAGACACGACATACACCGCGATCGCCCCGCCCGAAGAAATTTTCGAGAGAAAATCAAACTTATAATCAAAGATGATGACCGCGTTGTTCAGAAAATGTATGAGTATGCTCGGCCAAAGCGAATCGGCACGGATCGCCAAAAGGGTGAACACGGCGCCGCAGATGAATTGATACACCGTCTGCGTCGGGTTCTGATGGAAAATGGAAAAGAGCAACCCGCCCAAGAGACAGGCCGCGACCGTTCCGATATCCTTGATGCCGTCGAGCACGATGCCGCGGAAAATGGTTTCTTCACAAAATGCGGGAAATACCGCCACGACGAGCAGTACGCCGAAAAAGCCCGCGCCCGCAAGCGACGGCAGTTGGTAGATGAGGGCATATTCCCTGTCGGTGAGGTCGGGGTACTGCATATACGGCGCCTTGTAGCCGAGCAGTTCCAAAAATTCTATGAACCAGCCGTTCACCCAATTCAGACTGAACAGCAGGCCGAACGCAAGCAGGACCGCTATGACAAAATATTTCGGACTGACCTTTCTGTACCCGAACATACGCGGGCTCTCCTTATTGATCTTCGCAAAGGCAAAGATCACGCCGACATAGACGATCTGATACAGGAGATAAGAAAAGTACTTATATGCGTCCGTCTTTTGGATATCTTCCAGCGAGGTGCCGCTCGACGCGGAGATGAGCGCGAGCGTTACGGAAAAGACGAGCGATATAAATACCATTCCGACGATGGCGCCCGAATACACGATGCCGCTCACCGCCTTGCGCGGCTGATCGAATAAACTGCGCTTGGGATTTTTTGCCCCACCTGCGGGGGGTGAATTTTTCTGTTCCATGCCAACTATTATAGCGAAAAATAAATTTTAAGTAAATAAAAATCTTTTCCTTTTGCAATTTTTTTGCTATAATATTGATTGAAAATATTTATCGTTGCCTGTTGCGCCGACAAGCGCGCCGCGCCCGTATTTACCCCGCACAGCGCTGTTGCCGCATCTGCACCGAAAGGAATTGCCATGCGAACCATTCATACAGACGAAATCGAAAAAGCCGTATACGAGCTCGCCCGAAAAGCGTGCCTCAGCCTCACCCCCGCCTGTACGCAGGCGCTGGAGCGTGCCAAGGCGGAAGAAGAAAAGGCGAGCGCGGCGGAATTTGCCTTGGACACCGTACTGCAAAACGCCCGCACCGCCGCGGCCGAAACCATGCCCGTCTGCCAGGATACCGGCTATGCGGTGATCCTCGCCGAGATCGGGCAAAACGTGCACATCGAGGGCAAACTTCTGACGGACGCCGTGAACGATGCCGTGCGGCGCGCATATGAAGATTTTTGTTTCCGCAAGAGCATATGCGATCCGCTCACGCGCGCCAATACGGGCGACAATACGCCCGCCGCGCTGCACACCGAGATCGTCGCGGGAGACAAAATTCATCTGACCTTTTTACCAAAGGGGTTCGGCAGCGAAAACATGTCTCGCCTGTATATGCTCACGCTCGCCAAGGGGATCGACGGCATCATCGATAGCATCGTCGAAACGGTGCGCCTTGCGGGGAGCAAGCCCTGCCCGCCCGTCTACGTCGGCGTCGGCATCGGCGGCACGTTCGACACCTGCGCCTTCCTCGCAAAGAAAGCGCTCGCCCGCGATATCGGCACTGCCAACCCGCGCGCAGACGTTGCGCAGATCGAACAGATCAGCCTGCAAAAGATCAACGCGCTCGGCATCGGCGCGCAGGGTTTCGGCGGCAAAACGACCGCCCTCGGCGTCGCCTGCGAGGTGGCGCCCACGCACATCGCGGGGCTGCCCGTCGCCGTGAATATCCAATGCCACTGCGTGCGCTGCGAAAAGGCGGAAATCTGAACCTGTTTTCATAAATTAATAGTATTTATGCCACGCATAGTACTTTGAAAAACGGATTTTTATGAGTAAGTACGAGAAATATACGGATATACCGAGCCCGAAAAAAGTTTTCCCCAACGAATACGGGACGACCTGTTTTATCAAAAACGTAGTGAAAGCGCCCAATGTTTTTATAGGCGACTACACCTATTACGACAGCGAAACCGCGCCCGAAGAATTTGAAAAGAACAATATTTTATTCAACTACCCCATCTTCGGCGACAAGCTCGTCATCGGAAAATTTTGCCAGATCGCGCACGGAACACAGTTCATCATGGGCGCGGCGAACCACCGCCTGTGCAGCGCGAGCACCTACCCTTTCAACATCATCGGCGGGGCGTGGGCGAGGATCGCGCCCGCGCACCTTTCTGAACTTCCGCACAAGGGCGACACCGTGATCGGCAACGACGTTTGGTTCGGAAGAAACTGCGTTATCCTTCCCGGTGTAAAGATCGGGGACGGCGCGATCGTCGCCGCGCATTCCGTCGTAACCAAAGACGTAGAGCCCTATACGCTCGTCGGCGGCAACCCGGCCCGTCCGCTCAAAAAGCGGTTCGACGACGAACTGATCGCCTTGCTGCTCGCCCTGAAATGGTGGGATCTTGGGCCGCAGGAGCTGGCAGAATTTTTGCCGTTCCTCTGCAGTCCCGATCTTGAAAAATTAAAAATCGTAATAAAAAATCATTTGCTCGAAAGAGAAAAAACGGGGAAACACGACCTATGAAAAAGATATTTTTGCCGCTCAAACAAGAGGATATCGAAACGCTGCAAGCGGGCGAAAGCGTATTGCTTTCGGGCACGCTTTTGACGGGGCGCGACTGCGCGCATAAGCGCATCTGCGAAATGCTGGACAAAGGCGAACAACTCCCTTTTTCCTTGCAGGGCGAGACCATCTATTATGCGGGCCCCTGCCCCGCCCCCGAAGGAAAGGCGTGCGGCAGTTGCGGCCCCACGACGAGCGCGCGCATGGATTCTTTCGCGCCGCGCCTTTTGGATTTAGGACTCAAAGGCATGGTCGGCAAGGGCGAGCGCAGTGAAGAAGTTTGCCGCTCCATCATCAAAAACCGCGCCGTCTATTTTGCGGCGATCGGCGGGGCGGGCGCGCTGTACGGCAACGCCGTAAAAAAGAGCGAGCTCGTGGCGTTCCCCGACCTTTTGAGCGAGGCGGTATACCGCTTTACCGTTGAAGACTTCCCCTGCATCGTCGCCATCGACTGCCGCGGCGGAAACGTGTATACGAAAAATTCGGAGCGCTGACCGCAAATCTGCTTATTTTATCGGCGGAGAGGCTTTCCTTTGCCATCGCGCAAGGCGAAAACGCGGCGCCGTAGCCCCGTCGCAGATAAACAACATTATTTTTATTTTTGTTGCTTTTTAGGAAGGAGGAGGAAGTGAGCAATATCGGCCATAGCGGAAAAGACGGGGCAAAAACCATTCATATCGCGAGCGGCGAATGTTCCGCAGCGGAACTGCGAAAACGGCTGTCCGCCGCGACGATCGTACCCTTTAACGAGGCCATGTGCGAGGGCGATGCCTGCCTGCCGCTTTACGGAGATACTTTCTGCGCATTGCGCGCCCGCGCCTACGGGGTGAGCCCTGCGGAATACCTGCAAAGATCGCCGCGCGGTGCACTGCAAAACATACACGCTTATGCGGCGGCGGAACTGTATTTCGACTGCGATATGTTCTGCGCCGCAAATGCGGTAACCCTGCTCGCATTCCTCGAACAGGAAAATTATAGAGGGCGCTTACATTTCAACCTGCTCAAACAGGACGGCAGCGCAGACGTGCTCGAACAATTCCCCCTGCCCGCCGCAGGATGGCTCGCCGCATACGAAAACATCCTATTAAAAAACAAGCCGCACAAGACGGGCATCGCGGTATTCGACCGCGCTCTGCCCTTGCTGTTCGAGTATCGGCGAACGGACAACGAGATCGTGCAGTATGCGCGAAAGCACGCGGACATGGATGAAGATGCATTGCTCCGTTCCATGCTCCGCCGCTTTTGCGAATACGGTTTGAGCGACGTCGCCGCGAAAAGGTTTATCAGTATCGCATTTAAAAGACAATAATCAAATTTTTGTTTATTATAAATTATTCAGGAGGGATCATACAATGGAAACGATGCAATGTATTGCCGCGCGCAGATCCGTGCGGGAGTTCAACGAAAAGCCCGTAGAGAGGGAGAAGCTCGAAAAGATCGTGCAGGCGGCGCTGTATGCCCCGACGGGAATGCACCTGTACGACAGCCTGCATTTGACGGTGCTGGCATCGCACGAGGCCGTGGATAAATTCACTGCGCTTGCGCGCAAACAGTCGGGCGATGCGAATGCCGATCCTGTTCATGGAGCCGCCGCGCTGGTCGTCGTTTCGGGCACGCGGCCGGATATGCCCGTCGAATACGCCAACGCCGCGTGCATGATCGAGAATATGCTGCTCGCCGCGACCGACTTGAAAATCGGAAACCTGTATGTGCACGGAGCCATCAACGCGATGCGCGGCTCGGCACAGGAGAAAGAGTTCCGCGCCCTGCTCCGCCTGCCCGACGGATTTACGCCGCTCGGTAGCGTGGCGCTCGGCTACTGCGCCGAAACGTTTGCCCCGCGCGAAAAACCGAAAAACAACGAAACCAAAGCCGACTATATCGGCTGATCCCTTTCAAAGAGGACGGGCCGCCGCGCGATTTTTTGCGCGGCGGCCTTTTTGCCTTTTTATAAGCCAACACATTTGTCCGATCCTATTATGGCCTTATATGACGAGCAATATTTATTCCGGATAGCGACCCCCTCAGAGCGTGCGGCATCACAGGAATTGCCCCGTTTTGCTTTCGGGGGTATTTTTGATCTCCTCAGGCGTTCCCGCGGCAACAACTCTGCCGCCCTCGTCTCCGCCGCCAGGCCCCATGTCGACGATATAATCGGCACTGCGGATGACGTCGAGATCGTGTTCGATGACGATGACCGTCGCGCCGTGGCCGATGAGCGTTTGAAACACGCCGACGAGCGTTTTTACGTCCTGCGGGTGCAAACCGATGGTCGGTTCGTCGAACACGAAAACGGAATCATTCTGCGCCCTGCCCATCTCGCTCGCGAGTTTGAGCCGCTGCGCCTCCCCGCCCGATAAGCTCGGCGTTTGTTCACCGAGCGTGAGATAACCCAAACCGAGATCGTCGAGAACTTGCAGCCGCTGGCAGACAAGTTTCATGTCGCGGCAGGCATCGAGCGCGGTATGCACGCTCATCGCCATCACATCTGGCAGGGAATATTCCTCGCCTGATTTCGCAGTATAGCGCACGGAATTCGCGTCCTTGGCATAGCGCGTTCCGCGGCATTCGGGGCAGGGAATATCGACGTCCGGCAGAAACTGCACGTCCAGGCTGATGGTGCCCGTTCCGTCGCAGACGGGACAACGCAGATCGCCCGTGTTGTACGAAAAGTCCCCCGCCTTATATCCGCGCGCCTTGGCGTCTGCGGTGCGGGCAAAGATCTTGCGCAGTTCGTCGTGTACGTTCGCATACGTCGCGACGGTCGAACGCACGTTGACGCCGATGGGCGTCGCGTCGATAAGCTTGACCTGCCCGATCCCCTCCGCCTCGATCGAACGGATATGTTCGGGCAGCGGTTTGCCCTGTATATTCGCTTCGAGCGCGGGGATAAGGCTTTCGAGGATAAGCGTCGTTTTACCCGAACCGGATACGCCCGTTACGGCAGTGAGCCGCCCTTTCGGGATCGCGACTTCCAACGGCTTTACCGTATGGATCGCGGCGGTCGACAGGCGGATCGTTCCCTCCGCAAACAGATTTGCCGCGGGAACTTGCGGGCGCAGCTTTTCGCGCGACGCGCCGCTCAGGTAAGGGCCTATTTTGGAATCCGCATTCCCGACGATCTCGGCGACCGTGCCCTGCGCGATCACGGTGCCGCCGTCCGCACCCGCACCCGGCCCCATTTCGATGATGTGGTCGGATACGCCCAAGATCTGCGTATCGTGATCGACCAAAACGACGGAATTGCCGTCGGCTACAAGGTCGCGCATGACCTCCACAAGCCCCACGATGTTGGAGGGATGCAAACCGATGGACGGCTCGTCCAACACATACAATACGCCCGTCGTGCGGTTGCGCACGGCGCGCGCGAGCTGCATGCGCTGCCGCTCCCCCGTGGAGAGGGTAGACGCGGCGCGGTCGAGCGTGAGATACCCCAGTCCCAGCTCCATCAGCCGCTTTGCGGCCGTGCGGAACGACTCGCATATGCTCTCCGCCATCGGGCGCATTTCCGCAGGCAGGCCCGCAGGCACGCCGTCTACCCATTCGGAAAGGGCGGAAAGCGTCATGCGGCAGGCCTCGTCGAGGGAAATGCCGCGCAGGCGCGGCGCGCGCGCCCGTTCGCTGAGCCGCGTTCCGCCGCAGGCGGGGCAAGGTTCCTGCTTTAAAAACCGCTCCACGCGCTTCATGCCGCTCTCATCCTTGACTTTCGCGAGGGCGTTTTCCACCGTATACACGGCATTGTAAAAGGTAAAATCGAGCTCGGTGGCAACGTCTGAATTTTTCGCGCGGTACAGGATATGTTTCTTTTCGGCGGGGCCGTTGAACACGATGTCCTTTTCCCTATCCGTCAGATCGCGGAACGGCACATCGGTGCGCACGCCCATCGCGCGGCACACGTCCGTCATCAGCGACCACATCAGCGTATTCCACGGTGCAACGGCACCCTCGTCGATGGTCAGGCTCTCGTCGGGCACGAGCGTGCTCCTGTCTACCGTGCGCACGATGCCCGTGCCGCCGCAGGACGGGCAGGCGCCCTGGCTGTTGAAAGCGAGCTCCTCGGCGGAGGGCGCATAGAATTTAGCGCCGCATTCGGGGCAAACGAGTTCCTGCTCCGCCGCCACGGCGAGCGTGGGCGGGAGATAATGCCCGTTGGGGCAGCGATGGCTCGCCAAGCGCGAATACATCAGCCTCAGACTGTTCAAAAGCTCGGTGCCCGTGCCGAACGTACTGCGTATCCCCGGAACGGCGGGGCGCTGGTGCAGCGCGAGCGCGGCGGGAACGTACAAAATTTCGTCTACCTGCGCCTTCGCCGCCTGCGTCATGCGCCGCCGCGTGTATGTAGAGAGCGCTTCGAGGTAGCGGCGCGAGCCCTCCGCATACAGCACGCCCAACGCGAGCGACGATTTGCCCGAACCGGATACGCCCGCTATGCCGACGATCTCGTTCAAAGGCACGTTTACGTCGATATTTTTCAGATTGTGCACCCGCGCGCCGCGGATCTCGATATGGTCAGCCATTCTTTTCATCCTTAAAGTAATCCCTGTCCTTCAACGAATCGGGCAGGTATTGCTGTTCTACCCAGCCGCCGTAGTCGTGCGGGTATTTATACTTTTTGCTCGCCTCGGTATGATTTTTCAGATAGGCGGGAATATTGTCGTCGGGGTGGTTGCGCGCGTCGTCCATCGCCATGCCCAACGCCTTGATGACGCGGTTGGTTTTGCGCGCCTCGCACACTTCGATGATCGCCTGCGTGAGCACGATATTCCCCTCCGGCATACCGAGATTGTTGAGCGCATACAGGGCGTTGCAGGCGGTATTCAGCGCCTTGGCGGAACAGCAGTCTTCGCTGGCGTGAACGATGGTCCGCCGCGCCAGGAGCTGCGGTTCGCACCCCGCCTCGATCAGGCGGTTCGCATAGTACAGCGCCGCCGTAGCATCGCTGCCGCGCAGGCTCTTGCAGAAGGCGCTGAGGATATGGTAGAACACGTCTTCGTTCAGGCTCAGTGCCTTTTTTTGCAGGCACTCCGCCGCGATCTCCTTGGTGATGACGATCTCCCCGTCTTTATTCGGGTTGGTCGTGAGCACGCCGATCTCCAATCCGTTGAGCGCACTGCGCACGTCGCCGGCGCAGGCGGTAGCAAAATAGGTGAGCGCCTCGCCGTCGATCTGAATGCGGTAGGCTTTCAAACCGTTTTCCGCTCCGATCGCCCTCCGCAACGCCCGTTTGATATCCTCCGTCTCCACCGGCTTGAACTCGAACAGTGAACAGCGGCTCACAATAGCCCGCGTCATATTATACTGAGGAGCTTCCGTAGTAGCCCCTATAAGCAAAATCTGCCCGGATTCGGCTGGGACATACCTTGTACAACTGCTAAGCATGGAAATGCCCCCGATGGAACTTCACCCACTGCTTTATTATTACCAATATCAAATTTTGTCCCTCCTCGGAGATAATCACACTTGAACTTATATTTAACCGTTACTTTATCATCGTAAACAGTAATGCGATCAATCGCGTTGATCAGCATTGCTTTTTTTGCCGGAGTATCCTGAATATCAAACCGTTCCGCCCAATTGTTCAGCTCCGAAAGATTTGCTTTTCTTTCCGCCAAATATGCGGATAGTTCTTTCAACTTAATTTCGACCTCTTCTTGCTTTTTTACGATATCGGATAACTCCTGCTCTTTTGACTCTATCAGCTTTGAAAGTACGCTTTGCGACCATTGACTTTCGCCCATAATCACTTTACAAACCTCATCGCTAAGTTTATGCAATTCTTTTTCTAACTGCGTTTTTTCTTTCGAGATACGCTTTAATTGCTCGGACATCATAACTTCTCTTTCTTGTACACTGTCATCGTCAGAGTGTAAAAGTTTCTCGAAATCCGCCGTAGTGATAAAGTTTTTCGCATCACGAACAACTAAGTCATCCAACATATCGGCTTTAATAGGCAACTTATAACATTGCCCTATCTTGGGCGTTCTAAACGCGCCGCAACGATATGTATGGAGTTCGTAAAGCCGAGTCGAACCGTCCTTCTGCTTCTTCAGATGTCTATAAGATTGGCTGGTATATTTTCTTCCGCATTCACAATAAAGTAACCCGCTCAAAAGACTTGCGCCGCGGATCGTCGGTCGGCTTCTGTTAGGAACTTTCGTATTTTTCTTAATCAGCTCTTGCACCTCGTAAAATTCCTCTTCGGAAATGATTACCAAGTGCGGCATTATCGGAGAAACTGCTCTTATCTTTTTGGCTTTCTTCCCCAACTCATAAATACCGATATATAATTTATTATGCAGAATATCTTCTATTTGAGTCCACGACCAAAGAACCCCGGTTGTCGTGGGAATCTCATTGTCATTGAGGTATTTAGCTATCCCCTTAAATGCGTAATGCTCTCGGTACAGCCTGAAAATAGTTCTAACCACCTCGGCTGCCTCGGGATCGATTTCAACGTCAAATATCGGACGACCTTTTCCGTTCAAAGTACCTTTACTGACCGTTCTATACCCATAAGGCGGATGCCCACCCCGCCACTTTCCTTGTTCAACAGCCTGACCGTGAGCATCTTTAATTCTTTTCGAAGTTTTGATACTTTCGCCTTCAGCTTGCCAATAACGGATATAAGTCATCAGTTTTTCGTCGTGGGTTTTTGATGAAATTTCGCCGTCAGTGTAAGACAATACCCGAATACCGCGGGCATTCAAATAAGAAACAATCAAAGGTGTTTCATCTGCGATTCTTCCCAGACGGTCTGACATATAAATTCCCAATACATCAAACTCACGACGATCAGCCATTGCTTTTAATTCAATAACAGCATCTCGTTTTTCAGCCGAAATCTTGAATCCCGATATTCCGCCTTCTACCAGTTCTTTGACTATTGTATATCCCATTCTTTCAGCCCAGGGAGTAAGGATGCTCCTTTGGAGAGGAATATCATATTCAATTTTACCGTCTTCGGTTATTTTCTTTTCAGCCTGCTTTTTTGACGAATTACGCAAAAGCAATACCATTCTGTTTTTACTTTTTTCGTTTTCGATCTCCATAAGAACCTCCTTTTCAGTTTTTATCAATATCACTATCGAATTTTCTTACCCAATTCAATACGCTCCCCTTACTGACTTTGAGAATCTTCTCTACTTTTCTCGCGCTTTTCCCAGATTTGTATAGACGTATTGCTTCTTGCCTAAATTCATTTGAATATTTTGGATTTAGCGTATAGGTACATTTGCATTTTCGGCAAATGCATCTCTGTGAGCCGGATTTATTAAATCCGGCATTCATCTGTCCGTCAATACTGCCACATTTAGGACATCTTCGGTTTGTTAATATCCCCATATTAACCATATTTATATTATACGATATTAAACGCTTTTTGTCCACAATTTTGCACACAGCTTATGAAAATTATTCTGGAATATTCGTAAAACACAGAATTACCCACTTTTTTAAGTTTTGGTCATAACGAACCAACTCAGCACAACCATCGGAAAAAATACGTTTATAATAGTATATCCCTTCGATCAGTATAAATCCTGTTTCAACAATGGTCTTATCTAAGTAATCTTCACTACGCGGCAGAACTTTTTCAATACCCGACATCATATCATTCCATCCTCTATTCATCAGATATTTCAATTAGCCTTTGAGTAAAGTAATCATATCAAACCAAAAATCCAACTCCACAGTAGGAGCAGACCAAATTCGTATCGAAAGAATTCTGATTGCCTCTTCTCTCAAGCGATAATAATGTCTTGACGACAAATTAAGCCGATAAAGTAATTCATTATGCGTAAGATTTTCAGAACTTATATAAGTCAGATATATGACCTCATATAAACGTTCTCCGTCTTTAGGCTTTTTCTTAAGAACCGTTAAAGCTTCATTTACTCTATCCAATGCAAGCCGCGCCTTTTTGATACTTTCCATCCGATTTTCAATCTTACGATTTCCCATTGCCATTTCCATATCCAATCGGTCAATCATCTCATCCAAATTTTCAAATGGCTGTTCCAGCTCTTCCGAAATGGTATCAGGGAAACATTCCAGCATCCAAGTGATATTTTTATATTGTTTTAACAGTAATTCAGTATTATGGTACGCGGCTTGTTGTTTCTTCTGCTTCGCCTGCTGAATCTGTTCGTTACCGATTTTTTCATCGCTGATCAAACCGCGCTTGACTAATAATTGAAGAATCGATTCTGCAGACATCTCAAACTTACTCTTATCGTTCATATCAAAAACCTCCTACGAGATAAAAAGCCAAAACGAACCAAGCGGCTCGATGCGAAGAGAAAATTTTTTCTATAGATTTTCGCATTGTCATTTGACTTTCATAGACACAAACGCAGAGAATTTCTCATACCTTATACTTTTAATGAAAAAACACAAAAAATTTTTGAATTCTCTTTTACCGGCTTTTTAATGCATAAAAAAAGGCTCTGTTCGTTTTTACCGAACAGAGCCTTTTTTTCTTAGTAGGATTTTACCAATTTGGCCTTGAAAGAAATTTCTTTAAATCCATTTCGCTCACAAAAGAGAAAACGTGAATTATATGGTTTGTTTTCAAATTCAACGACATCCGAAACAGACATACTGCGCCCTTTGTATCCTTTCGGTAGACGCATATTGAAAATATAAAACAAATCTTCCGCATCTTTTGCCTCGACGTCTCCGTCGAATACACATTGATATCGTTCCGAAGGAAACCTTCCACCGCTTCTCTCCAGAATTTCATCTAACTCCTCAAAAATAATATCCCGATTTATATCTGACGCTTCAATCTGATATAGTTTTATTTTCATCGACACAACTCCTTTTAGTGAGATACAATTTCATGCTATGCATCGCATTTTCAAGATCGGTATTAAACGACTTCCAGTCTTCCATAAAAACCCGTAAGCTTTCAATGTTAAACATACAAACATCGTCAAGACAGAACTGTTCATAATCCGTCTCATCCGCACTATCGTACGGGAGACTTAAAATACCTTCTTTGACCAGCACCATAAACGTACCGAGGTGCTTCCCGTCAGATATCGGATAATTCCAGCAAAGTTCGTTATGGTATTTATCGCGATAGTCTTGGCAAAAATCCATTAATGTAGCATGCGTCGGATCATTCTCAGTCAAATATGCCAAGAGTTCATTCTTACTTTTTAATTCGCTTAAAGACAGATTTAAACAACCGATCCGCATCTTTACTTCACTCTTTGCATTATCTTCTACGCCAAATAAATACAGTCCATCTTCTCCGGCAAACGACTTTTGCCATTTTATATCCGAATCCATACGAAGCAGGCCTTCGCAGACGGAATGTGAAAGTTCGTTCTCTCTACGATTTATTATTGAGCACATTTGCCATTCTTTTTCAGGCAGCTCGATTATTTCGAAAATAACCGCCAATTCTTCGTCAGTCAAAATATTGACCGAAGAGAAAGCTTTGGAAAGGTCGTATTCATTGGGCTTATCTCGTTTAATTATGACGCTCATAAAGTTATGACTTCTTCTCGCCATACAAGTAAATTTATTGAAAAATAATTTTTCGAGTATTCTTCCGATTTTATGCTCGACTGTTTTCCATGGCATAAAATACGCCCTATCATTTGATATCTTTGTTTTCATAATTTCTCCTTTTCATAATATGAACCATAGTAAACGGGTATATCGGTATTTGATTGATAGACACATATACTTAACTCTTTACCGTTCTCGTGTTCGGGATTATATTCCGCGAAACAAACCAAATTCTCGCCGTTTTTATCGATCAGATGAATATTGACTGCAGGGAAATTTTCATCATCCACTGCGCTCGTTCGAAGTACCGAGCCATCCGGTAACGGTAAATCAAGAAACGGACATACCCTATCTTCTGTCAGTAAAAATTCCGGTAAATCTTTTAACACATTGTCAAACAGGCTTCTCAGGTTAGCAACTTCGCTCTGTAATCGAGCAAAAATCTCTTGGACCTGCTCTTTTGTATATTCAAAACATATACGCGAAGAACATTTTTCGAGTGATTTAAGAACACCGATAAGCTTATGAATGCGTTTCTTCGCAACCTGACAAAACCATTTGCTTTTTGATTTCTTTTTCATATAAGCCCCTCTTAGTTTTCAACGCTCTGGATGCAACAATTAAATCGTAACAGACGCCTTTCATTTCGTTTCAAATAATCATATGCTTTTTTCTCTGTAGTAAATTTCTTACCGCATTTTTTATCGGAAACATAAAAAATTTTCTTGCTACTTAGTTTAAGTAAATATCCCATATCTATTTTCAGTACATAATACCGCTCCATTTTGGAAAAATCAATAATTTGCCGTTTCATTTTGGGTAAATAAATATCCCGCCCGAAGAAACGAAGCTGTAGCGTCGGTCTCCCCGTATACTTGGGCAATATTTCCAAAAGTTCATTTTCAGAGCGAATCGGAATTCGCATCGATGTATCGTAGTCAGTCAAATACAGACAGTTACCATATCGGATATATTCCTCAATCGTCCGCGCTGATTTCATCCCCGCCAAAATCCATCGTTCAAATTCCTCCGGTTTAAATGGCGTATAGCGGCTCTTTTTTATACCTCCGCCTGATTCTTCACATATTTGTCTATATGTTGCGGCAATATCACGTATTGCCGTTTCGGAAAAAAGGATTTGCCCTTTATAGGGATAATTCAGTACAAACCAGTTTTTTTCCGGTATTTCACGCCCATTCCAAGAAATATCCCACGTGTTGTTTGAACCTTGACACACTAATGGAATAAAAAGGTCTTGTACCTTGATAAAAGCTTTTTTATAGAAAATCTCACTGCTCATCTGTAATCCCTCGCTTTAATTTTTTTGTAATTCATATGCTTGCTGCATTTTTACCTGCTCGCAAAATATAGAGGGCAGAATGTACCATCCTGCCCTCTATATTTGCTTATTCCTGTAGTATCATTTCTTCGAACTCTTCTTCTGTCCGAATCTTGATCCCCATCTTGCCTGCCTTATCCGCTTGTATGCCCGGATTATCGCCGACGATCACATAATCGGTTTTTCGCGTAACATTTCCCTCAATGTGTGCGCCGAGCATGATCAGTTTGCTCTTAAGGCGTTCGCGCGAATAATTGGAAAATTTCCCAAGAACGACTACCGTCTTGCCAGCAAAAATTCTGGTTTGCATAGATTGCCACCTCCTTCAAAATTTTTTATATCTACGGGAATACCCCGATAAAAAGATAACAGGTGTTTTAACACCTATCTATATAAAAAACACCCGGGTTAAAAGATTCCGGGTGTTTGTTGCTTGACAGCTCTTATAAATTTATTTTTGCGGCTTTTTCCGTTACCGCTCTGAAACTAAAATTTATTTTTAATACAAAGACAAAAAAATCCGAAAGCAATATGCTTGCGGATACTTTTCAACTCGGTTTACTGTAATCGCTCGTGAGCAATTTCTGACACTATATATTTATCATATCATATGTATATATTCTCTGCAAGTAATTTATTGAGAAAAAGTCCGAAAATATTGTCTCTTTTATAATTTCCCACAGAAAATGATGAGAGAAACTTAATTTATCTCTCAAACAAACCCTAATTACGCATTCAAGAAATCAAATTCTAAACTTGGGAAGCTTTTTTATGATATGTACGATTATATATTGTCTGAGATCTTCATCTAACTTTCCGTGCAGATAAGAATTCCCGTTGATCAAAGGCCGATAGAGCAATAATAGCCGCTCTATTGAATATTGACAACCTCCAATCGCGCTTTCTAAAAGATAGCGAAAATTATACTCCATTCAGTTATTTCTCCTGGGTTAACATATCCCTCAATTTTTTAAAAGTACTGGAGCGCAGTAAATATACATACTGTAAAGAACATTTCCATTCTTTTGCAATTTCCTCCGATGTTAAATTACGTATAAACAGCATCTCGAGAATTTCTTTTCGTTTCGGCGATAACTTGCTGAATGCCGCAGAAATTCGACTGTTTTCAAAAATAAATTCATTACTCGCTTCATTTATATCGAATTGCTGTTCATAGGTTAGTGTGTTGGCAATCGCAGCTTCTTCAATAGAAACTTCAATATATCGCTTTTTTTGGCGTCTAATATAATCGATTTTTACTCGTTTTACTACGATTTTCAACCAAACTGTAAAACGCATACGCAACTCATCGTTTCCGCTAAACCTTTTACTATATTCCATTCTTATCCCCTCAATCAAATTGTTAGGGAATAAATCAACTCAAATAATAAAAAACCCTAACATCTGGTATCTAAACCATGTTAGGGAAAATTTTGAGCGCGCCTTAAAAGCCCCATTATGGCTTAGACTGCTCGAACTCATATGTCCGTTCAACGCGGTATTCAGTTTCATATTGCAGTTAAAAGATTTAGTTTTGTATCTACAGGAATCTCATCATTCGTACACAAACGCCTTATCTCAGCTGTACTGGGCTTATGCGTTTTGCGTAAATATATTATAAATTATTTATACCCGAAAAAAATTCTTTCTTTGTCATATTTACAGTTATATTGTAGAAAATTTTTTAATAAAAAAAAAGAGACTATGTTGAAATTACATCTCTTTCTTTTTAGTATATCTTTCTAAAAACCAGAAAGAATTTATTCGCTTTTATTTACTACTTTTACGATAACTCCATTATCCGAAATATCGACGTAAACACGACGACGGCAGTTATCGCACTTAATTATCCCATTTTTAATATAATCTGCTTGAATTAATGTTTTTGAACATATCGGACAACACGCATATGTTCTGCTCTTTACTGCTTTTGGTTCCTTAATCTCTACTGCTTCTGACATAAATATTCTCCATTTTTAGTGGTTTTTAACTTATATCTTCTGTATGTTATTCCGAACGATTTAAATAATCCTTATTCCTCTCATAAAATTTTAATGTTCTACAAAAGTCAGACATATCTTGTTCATTCGGTATATGCTTTAATTTGAATCGCCAATTACTACTCGTCGTTGACGGTATATTCATCCGTGCACGGCTATCAAGTAATAAAATATCCTGTATCGGCAATACGGCAAGAAACGCTTTGCTTTTCATTGTGAGAGACAATATTGCTTGCGCCATTTCCTTTTTACTCTGCAATGGATAAGCTATATACTCATCTTTTAGAGCTTTCTCTAAACTGTTTTTGAAATTTCGGAGTTCCCTGCCTTTTAACTTGTTTATATAGCCTAATAAAGTATCGTTGTCGTGCGTTCCCGTGTAACAGACAGAATTTTCTTTTATATTCTTCGGTAAATACGGGTTGTCTTTATTTCCGTCAAATGCAAATTCCAGCACTTTCATTCCGGGATAGCCCGTTTCGTCCATAAGACGGTAAACGCCTTTATCGAGAGAACCGAGATCTTCCGCTATGATATTTAATTTACCTAATTTGTTTTCCACGGTTTGAAACAGTTCATATTTCGGGCCTTGTTTCCACTTCCCTTTGATTGCCGTCTCTTCTCCCGCATCGATTTCATAATAGCGGTCAAAACCGCGGAAGTGATCTACTCTCACTACATCATACGACTCAAAAGCCTGACGGAATCGTTCTGTCCACCATAAATAGCCGTCTTTTTTATGGACCGACCAATTGTAAACGGGATTCCCCCAAAGCTGCCCAGTCGCAGAAAAGTAGTCGGGCGGCACTCCCGCAACCTTTTTCAAACTGCGGTCTGCATTTAATTTGAACAGTTCAGGATTCAGCCAAACGTCCGCGCTGTCGTATGCGACATATAACGGTATATCTCCTATGATTGATATATTTTTTTTATTTGCATACGACTTCAATGCCTTCCACTGTTCGGAAAACTCATATTGCAGAAACTGCCAAAACAAATATTCCCGCTCATTTTCTCGTCTGAATTTTTCCAAGCTCCGCTTCTTGGCAAATTTGAATTCGTTCGGCCATTGATCAAAGGATACCCCTCCGAACTTTTCTTTGAGCGCCATAAATAAAGCATAGCCGTCAAATTTCCCCGTCTCGACAAATGCAGCGAAGCCCTCGCTGTTCACATCAAAGCGCCCGAATGCTCGGCGTAGAACGGCGTATTTATTTTGATACAGAAACGCATAGTCGATTTTCGATTTTGTATTTCGGCAAGCCGATAATTCCGACTTTTTCAGCAAGCCTTCTTCCATTAAAAATTCGAGGTCTATAAAATACGGATTGCCCGATCCGCTGTATGCAGACTGATACGGGGAATCCCCGTAGCTTGTCTGAACGAGCGGCAATACCTGCCAATAACTTATTCCGCAATCGGATAAAAGATCCACAAACTCATAGGCTGATTTCCCGAACGTTCCGATTCCGTATCGGTTGGGTAAAGATGAAATATGTAATAAAATTCCTGCGGCACGTTTTTTTATTAAAATATTATTCATAATATTTGATTTTAGAAAAATAAGGGCGCAAAGCCCGAAAGCCCCGCGCCCCGATTTCCGCTATGCGTCAGTTATTGAAATATACCGACACTTCACCGGTTGTTCCCGTAGGTACTGTATATGTATGGTTCATGCCGCTTTCCCATACCACATTGCCTGCCGCGTCTTTCTTGATAAATTTGTATTCCAAATTATATCCTTCAGGTACGCTTATATCGAAGAACCAATCCGGATATGTTGCAATTGTCCCCGTCGCGTTAAAGAACGGACCCACCGCTTTGTTTGTATCCCAATTGCCGAGTTCGACACAGTTACCGACAATATAAATATTCTGTCCGAAAGAAGTTGTCGCGTTTCTTGCAAAGAAGCGAACAGCCGTTTGTGAACCGGACAAAACTTTATACTGAGCGTAATCCGCTGCTCTTACACCCGCAGATGTTACGACTTCAATGTCATAATATCCCGCCGTTACATTGGGTACCAAGACTTGAATCATACTATCTGACCAATAAACGATCTGAGCTTTCGCTGTTCCGAAATAAACAGTTCCTGCCGAGTTTCCAAAACCCGTTCCTGTAATCGTAACCGTGTTTCCCGCGATACCCATAAGCGGATCGATATTGCCGATTTCCGGGCCGTCTTCGGAAGTTGCCGTATATTCCCAAACTGCAGCCTGTCCTGCACCGAGATAATAGGAGCCGATTGCGCCACCACTGACAGTTAATGTTCCTCCTCCGAGCAGATTGTTCAATACGTCACCGTACTGTCCGTCAGGCAGAGCGGTCATTGCACCCGTAATGTCATATCCTTGACTTGTATTTCTGTTGACTGCCGTCAATACTACGCTGTTACCGAAAGTCCTTTCATAAACAAGGACATCGGAATTTACCCAACGTTCCTGTGTCGAGCCGTAAGCCAAAGCCGGATTGCTTTTTCTCAAAGGAGCTAATTTAGAAATAAGCTGATATGCAGTAGTTGTCGTATCAAATCCCGGCATATCTCCTCTGTTGTACGGATCGCTCGCTCCCGTTGCGTATTGTTCAGAGCCGTAATAAATCGTAGGAATACCACTCGAAGTCATCATAAGAACATAAGCGTTTTCCAATGCGCGGGCATTTCCGTTTGCAAGAGTCATAAACCGAGACATATCGTGGTTATCGACAAACGTAACTTGGTCGTTGATTTCCTTGTAGCTCGTTTCTCTGTCAACCATTACATTGTACAAATCTTGCATACTCATCGACAAATCGCCGACCGCGCCGCGGATAGCGTTCGCCAAACGGAATTCAAGCAAGCCCATTCCACTTTCATTCGCAAATCCCGTCATTTCGGGATCGTTTCCCGTTCCGCCGTTAAACCATTCGCCGAAGACGAAAGTTTCGTGTTCTTCGTAAATATCGGACAGCCAGTTGCTCTGCCAGCCCATAGGCATATGTTTAACTGCATCAACACGAATACCGTCAACCCCTAAATCCAACCACATATCGATGGAATCTTTCAGATAGTTATCTACTGTCCCGTTCATTTGGTTTAAGTCAGCCAAACCGTACATGCTGTGATAAATACTGTTTTCCCAAGTAGAGAAATCCGTCCAACTTTCGTGGTTGAATATGCCTTGCGTATCCGTCTTAAAACCGCTGATCAGTTCTCCGTCACGGTACAGCCTTCCGTCTTCCGGGAAAACCATTTCGCCGTATTCCGCCGTAGACGTATGATTCGGCGCAAAGTCGATTACGATTTTTATATCGTTGTTATGCGCCGTATCGACTAATTCCGTAAAATCATCCATCGAACCAAAAAATTCATTAGTACGGAAGAAGTCTCTGCCCCAATATCCGTGGTAAGCAGCCGAATTATTGGAAGGATCGACCGTAGTAATGTTTTCTACGGGGGACGAAATCCAAATAGCGGTTATACCCATATTGGTCAAATATCCGTCTTCGATTTTGTCCGTAATCCCTTCCCAATCTCCGCCGTGGTATTTTCTCGGATCATTCTTATCAAAAATATCGCCGGACGGATTATTCGACGGATCGCCGTCGTAAAATCTGTCGGTCACGATCTGATAAATGGTGTCCGTAGAAAAACTTGCGCTGTTTGAGACATCCGAATCTTCCGTACCTTCCGCATGAGCGAACACAGGCAAAGAAGTCAGGGTAAGCCCCAACACCATTACGATTGCACATAAAAATGCAATCAGTTTCGATTTGACTTTCGTCATCTCATCAAACCTCCCTTGTTTTTATTTCGACTTGCCTTACGGCAAGTTCGTTACAAATAATTTTTGCCTTTTTATTTATATCGAGAATATGGATCATATCCTACACTTTCATTTGTCATACCATCGCTCAATAATTCTCCCGTAAAATTACAGTTTACGATGAAATGCGTAGGAGTTGTCACAAGCCCTAAAATCCCACCGGCCGAAAATGCCCCTTGAACAGTCGCGTCCACCGAACAATCCTGAACAATATACCCGAATCCCGCGATTCCGCCTGCGCCGTTTTCGGTAGAAACCACGGTACCTTTGAATCGGCAGCCGATAAGTCTGCCCCAACTGGCTCCGCCATCGATACCGCCGCTACTATCCTGCGAAACAATTCTTCCCGTTACATTGCAATTCCGTATTACGCTATTCAAGCTCGAAGCCGTAATCCCGCCTGCGCTCGATCGTCCGCCCTCAAAATCTGAAAGGTTAATTTGCACGTTTTTTAAAATTAAGCCGTCTATATATGCATCTTTTATATCTCCGAACAGTCCGCCATGACATCCGCCATATAGTCCGTGCGGAATATTCTCCGATGAGCTTATCGTCAGATTTTTGATTGTATATCCATACGGATTGATAAAAACCCCCCGAAAAGCGTTGTTACCGGGCAGAACGCTTTCTTCTTCAAGCGGAAGATTTCCTATCGGGTTCCAATCCCCCCATTCGGAAAGGTCGATATTATTTTTAAGAATATAGTAACCGTCTAAATCTTTCCTAATATCAGCCAAATCCTGAGCCGAATCGATTTCCGTCAGCCGCGTATCTTCTTTTGCTGTAACATATATCGTTGCCGCTGTGGTATAATAATAAGTATTTTCTGCTTTACTATACAGATTTACGGGCATTGTTGCTCTCCCTATACCAACAGCCGTTATGGTATTCCCGCTGACAGTAAACACGCTTTCATCGCTGCTGCGAGCCTCGAATTTATCGATCGTGATCGGAGTATCTGCAAAATGTTCGGTATAATTGAACGTAACGCTTTCACCTTTTTCTAAAAAAAGATACCCGATGTCTTCCATATCATAATTTTCAATATGGTTCTGCCAGTTATATTCTTTTGGACTACATCCTACAACTAATACAGAAATCAATATTAATAAAACAACGAAAATGTTATAACAAAATATTTTTACTCTACAATTTTTCATTATTATTCCCTCTATACAGAACTCTCTTCATAGGTTCCTGTACATGAACCACAATTATAAATTTCTCCCGATTCGTGCCATCCAAAAAACCAATATCTCGAAGTATTGTCCTCGACAATTGTTACCGATATTGATCTAATAGCATTAATTAAATCATATTCAGAATTTGATTTGCGTGCCACAACATACTTTAGCTCAACATAGCCACCTCCAACGTGAATAAGACGAGGACTATCACTATGAAAAGTACGTCTTAAAGAAACCGATTTTAAAAGTTGGTGATACTCATCTATTTGTCCTGAACTATTTGTTTGATATGTAGTAATGTTAGCCTCATTGTCCATAACCCATTCCTCTCTGCTATAACAATATCCTTGATTTCCAAAACCGTTATGCACAGAAGCGACATATTCACCTATAGACAAAATATCGCTTACATAAGGAACATAACCAAATGCAAAAGATAAAGTATCTTGTAGAAAATCACCATCTTTTTTCTTCGCGCCAACACCTCTCGCATTAACTCGCGTCTGTATTATAAAAGCCCCCTCGTCCTCATTTGGATCATAACCTTCATCTCCGAGATTTAATTCTGTTGGATTATACAAAGAAATCTTGAATCCAGTTTCTCCAATAAAATATTGTACAGCATCAGAATTAACGTGCGGATATACGACTTTTGTTAATGATGGATCAAATCCGCTCCCTCCACTGATATTTTCAATGGTTCTATATTTATATTGAAAAAGAGGAGTAATTCTCACTGTTCCCGTACTATCCGCAGTAAAATAAGGCAATCTATGAAAAATGTCAAAAACAAAAACATCTGCATATTGATCACCCCCTATTGTATGAACTGTTTTTACAAAAAAACCATATTCTTTTCCAACATAAAGATGTTCTCCAGGGATAAAAAATAGTTCTTTAGGTATAATTCTTACAATGGGATCATCTGTGATATAGCCATTTTTATGATAATCCCCAAAATAGAATTGACTATATGAATGGATAATTCCATCTGAATCTGTATAACTGTCATAATTAGAAGTGTTATTTGCTAAAGCTATATTTTGACTACTATTTATTTCACAATAATCTATTTCATTTATTAAATCACGAGATCTTATAGCATTTATTAAACGTAAAGATAATTCATCATTGTTCAATTGCTTATTTTCGGATATACTTTCAAAATAACCTATCTCATTATCTTCTAAAATTACTGTAACATTATACACTTCTTTTTCAACAGCATTTCCATATAAAATCTCCATTGTATAATCTTTATGACGATAGTCTGCTGAAGGAAGATAAATTATGATCAATGTCTAAAATATCTTTGGTATCTGTATCGGCTTGAAAATATCTAATTTGGCCATTGTTATCAATGATTTTGTAAAAGTCAAATTTTGAAATATCTATTTGATATGAATCAAAAAACACTATGATTCTATCTTGTATTATTTCAATTTCACCATTTAAATTTTCTATAGAATAATCTAAATCTGTTTTTCCTTGTGCTTGCATAAGAAAATCAGTATCCGAATCTTCCGTACCTTCCGCATGAGCGAACACAGGCAAAGAAGTCAGGGTAAGCCCCAACACCATTACGATTGCACATAAAAATGCAATCAGTTTCGATTTGACTTTCGTCATCTCATCAAACCTCCCTTGTTTTTATTTCGACTTGCCTTACGGCAAGTTCGTTACAAATTCCAAATCCGTTCCGCATACTCCTTAATAGAGCGGTCGGAAGTAAAATAATAAGAATTCGCAATATTTGTGAATTGTTTTTTGGCAAATTCACTTCTATTCCCATAATCGCAATTCACCCGTAAAATTGCTTGATAGTATTCCTCTACATCCCTGAATATAAAATAATGATCAGGTTCATGCCAAGAAGTTCCTATTGTTAAAGAAGTATATAAATCCCCAAAACCTCCACTTGGAAATGTTCCATTATTCAATGTTCGTACAACTTTATTCCACTCCGGGTGTTCTTTCAGATAGTTATTCGGATCATATCCGCCCTTTCGGAGTTCCTCTATTTCCTCCACGCGCGCGCCGAAGATATAATTATTTTCTTCGCCCGCTTTTTCGACGATCTCTATATTCGCTCCGTCCATCGTACCGAGCGTGACCGCTCCGTTCATCATAAACTTCATATTGCCCGTTCCGCTCGCTTCCAGCCCTGCCGTCGAGACCTGCAACGATACGTCCGCAGCCGCTACGATTTTCTCCGCATACGACACGTTGTATTCCGTCACGAATACACCCGTCAGTCTGCCGTTCGTTTCGGGATCGTTATTGATCAACTTTATGATTTCGTTTATGTATTTGATGATTCCTTTCGCGCGGAAATACGAAGGCGCGCTCTTTGCTCCGAACAGAAACACCGAAGGCGTGAAATCTCTGAGTTTTCCCTCTTTCAAATCGTAATACAGACGAAGCAAAGCGAATGCCGTCATCAGCTGCCGCTTATATTCGTGCAGGCGTTTGACCTGCGCGTATAATATCCTCTCTCCGTCGATTTTGACTCCTTCCGTCTTTTCGATGTACCGGAATAACTGCTCTTTTTTCCTTCCTTTGACTTGAATAAACTTTGAAAGCGTTTCTTCGTCTGCGGTATAGGCGTTCAGTTTGTCCAATTCCTCGAAATGCTCTCTCCAATCTTGCCCGATTTGTTTATCTATCAATGCCGACAATTCGGGATTTGCAAGTTCCAGCCAACGCCTCTGCGCCACGCCGTTCGTCACGTTCTCGAATTTTTCGGGATGATGCGCATATTCCGCCGCGAACAAATCCCGTTTAATGATTTCCGAATGGATCTCCGCCACGCCGTTTATCTTATTGGCGACGAATACCGCTGTATTCGCCATGGAAAAGGCTCGGCGGGAATGTATGTAGATCGACGTTGCCGCGCTCTCCTGCGGCGTATATCCCTCTTTTCTGTGGCGGGAACGCGCGGAACTGTTTATCGACAGTAATATCTCCGATATTTCCGGCAATATCTTTTTCAGCAACCGAACGTCCCAATGTTCCAATGCTTCGGGCAAAATCGTATGGTTCGTATAATTGAACACCTGTTTTGCAATCTTCAATGCCGAAAGGTAAGATACCCCTTTCTCTTTCAATACCCGAATCAGTTCGGGAATAGCGAACACGGGATGCGTGTCGTTAAGCTGTATGCTGTTTTCCTCCGCAAAATACTTATAATCGTTTCCGTGCCGTTTTTCGTATTCGCGGACAATATCTCCCACCGCTGCCGCAGAAAGGAAATATTCCTGCCGTATGCGCAACAACTTCCCTTCTTCCGTATCGTCGGGCGGGTATAAAACGCCGCTGATCTTTTCCGCCTCTTTGCTTCCCTCCGCTTGATACAGTCGCAAAACATTTACGCGTTTTCCGATAATAGGCATATCGTAAGGAACGGCATCGACTTCCATATCCGCAAAACGAATAATTTGCTTTTCTTCCTCTTTCCGTACGCTCCACGGATCGCCGAATCTCTGCCAATCGTCAGGGATTTCTTTCTGAAAACCGTCCTCAAACTTTTGACGGAACAAACCGTATTTATAACGGATGCCGTAACCGTACAGCGGAATCCCGACCGCCGCGCCCGAATCCATATAGCAGGCGGCGAGCCTGCCCAACCCGCCGTTTCCGAGAGCCGCGTCTTCGATTTCCTCGAAAAGGGCGATATCCACGCCCTTTTCTTTGAGGATCTCCGATACTTCCTGCAATACGCCGAGTTCCAGCAAATTATTATAAAATACCCTGCCGATCAGAAACTCTATGGAAAGATACGACGCATAACGCTTCGGCTTTTCGCTTGCCTGTATATATTTCATGGCGAGAGACGATATTTCGTTATATAATTGCGTTGCATCTTTCCCGTTTATGTCAATCTTTCTCAACGCTTCTAAGAACTTTTTCTTTTCCATCATTACTCCTTTACCGCACCTGCTGCCATACCGTTGATCATATACCGTACCAAACAGAAGTACAATATGACTATCGGAACAGCGATAAAGATAGAGCCGGCGGCAAATCTCGAAAATTCCGTTTCACCCAAACTCATCAATCCTACGGCGACGGTCCAAGTATCTTTTGTCTTCAACAGCAATTTCGGAAGAATGAAATCGCTCCACGGCCACGTAAACGACGTCAGCGCCGTATATACGATAATCGGCATGGACAACGGCAAAATTATCCTTATAAATACAGTAAAATTAGTTGCTCCGTCTATTCTGGCAGCTTCGTCAATCGAACTGGGTATTGTATCGAAAAAGCCCTTCTGAACCATATATCCCATCGGAGCTCCGGCGGAATAAATCAAAATCAATCCCCAGTGATTATTGATGAAATTAAACTGCGTCATTAAGAGATAAACCGCCGTCATTCCCATAAAAGAGGGAAACATTCCCAGCACGAGCGTCGTTTTCATCATCGCTTTACGGCTCTTGAATTTGAAACGGGACATACAGTAAGCCGTCAGTATAGTCAAAAATGTTCCAAGCAGACAACTCATTACCGCTATAAACAATGTATTTTTGAACCAGTTCGGATAATCGTACATTTCCGTATCCGTAAACAGCGTTTTGAAACTGTCAAAACTAAACGCGGAGGGAAAGAATCCTTCAAACGAATAGATGGAGCCGGATTTCGAAAACGATGCCAAAATCAGCCAAAGGCACGGGAAAAAGAATATGAATGCAACTGCAAGTAAAATAATATAAGTTACTATCGTATCGGCAACACTTCCGACTTTAATACTTTTGCTTGTTCTCATCTATACGTTTCCTCCTGCCTGTACGAAGGCGAAAATACATATACGGCCAACGATATTATGGAAGTAATGATAAAGATTATCAAGCTGATCGCCGCGCCGATCGAATAGTAATTATTATCGATCGAAAGATTATACAACCAGTTGATCAATAAATCCGTATCGCTCGCAAGGAAGTATCCGTCTATATACAGCCCTCCCCGCAAGAAGTAGAAAATACCGAAGTTATTGAAATTTCCGATAAACTGTGTAATAAGTACCGGCGTCGTCGCAAAAACGACAAACGGCAGAGTCAAATAGAAAAATTGCTGAAATGCGTTCGCCCCGTCTATCCGGGCCGCCTCAAACTGATCCTGATTGGCGTTAGATAATATTCCCGAAGCCAATAGCATGGAAGAGGGTATGCTGATCCAGGCATTGACTGCAAGACCGATGAATCTCGCCGTCCATTTTGCATCGAGATCCAAAAAGCCTATGGCGGTTCCTCCCGCCTCCGTAATATAGTAATTTATCGGACCGCCGTAGGAAAACATAAATTTGAAACCGAGCAAAGTAATAAATCCCGGAATCGCATAAGCCAGTATGGGGAATGCCCGCCAGAAAACTTTCCCCTTGACGCATTTTTTATTTAAGAGCAACGCCAGCAACAAGCCTCCGAAATAATTTAAGAAAGTCGCCAATATTGCCCAAAGAATATTCCAGACAAGGATTTTGAAAAACGTGGGCGCGAATTGACCCAACGTCAAAATTTTTCCGAAATTCTCAAACCCTGCCCAATCTACAAGAGCCGGGGGAACAATATCTCCGCCATAGTTTGTAAACGCTACCAATATCATGAAAATAATCGGTAACACGTTAAATATGCAAACCCCGATTATCGGGAGAAAAAGAACCGTCCGATAAAATTTCTTATCGAATATCTCCGCAACTTCTTCTTTGAAAGTTCTCGGTTTTTTCCCTTCCGCTATACGTTTCTGCGTCGCGTATACGTCTTTCACATTCGAGATATACATAACGATATAAATAATCGTAACGATGAAAGAAAGGACGCCCATTATCAGCATGATTACGGAATTATCTCCTTCAATTCCGTACCAAGGATTCGCCTCGACCGAACCCAGCGTAAAAAACCCGAACATATCGGCGGCGCCGGTCAATATAAGATACAGGATATAAGCAATTTGAATCAACAAATACAAAATGCCCTTTCCCCATTGTTTGTACATCATCTGTCCCAGCCCCATCAAACACATAGAAGCCGTAACCTTTCCGTTCCCGGCTTTTACAAGAGCCGAAAAAGACCGAACTTTCTTTTGCAGGCTGTTTTTCAGTTTAGCAACAACTGTCATCTTTTTCTCCCTCCCTGTTTAACCAAGCGTATGAATCGCCGCATAGATTTGCGAATCGACCTTTTCCAAGCCTTTAATCAAAGATTCCGTTGTAAGATATTTTTGTTCACTTTTGCTTCGGAAAGGATCTTTCGCTAAATCGGAAAAGAAAGTCTGAGCCGGAGTCCATACCTGCGCGACGGCCCGAACGCTCGGCATTACAGAAATTTTACCGTTAACAAGATTTTCACGTACGGTTTCGGATAATCCCCCGACGTCGCTTGCGACGTCGGCCCGCGCGGGCGCGATTCCGAGCAATTCATTTCTTCTGTCGATCATTTCATAACTCGTTGCAAAATCGATAAATGCAAGACATGCGTTGGGAGATTTCGTGTAAGAGCTGATGGCATATCCGTTGATTCCGCCCATCATAATGCTGTCTATCATTTCCCCGTCGCGGTCTTCCAAATCTCCGCTTGCGGGTAATTTCGGGATATCCGCAACCACCAAATTTTCTATCGCTTTCGCCTCGGCTTCTTTGGAGCTTAACCCGTCGAACATATATTGCGTCGTCAGTTCGTCGATAAACAGCGTATATACGTCCGGAGTCGTCATTGTGGCAAAATAAGTCCCTTTCGCCAGCATACTGTACGCATTGACCGTTATCGTATCGTCGATACAGTCCTCGTTCATTACGGAGGCCAGCTGACGGATGATATACGCCCCTTTATAAGAATCTTCCGCGGCAAAACCTATGTCCTTTGTATCTCTGCCGTTGTCGCCGAAAATGTATCCGCCGTAACTGAAAAGGTATCCGGTTGAAAAATAGGTGTCGAACAACGATTTCATGTACCCGAATTTTTTGCCTTTGCTCTGTTCTTTTATCTGTTTGGAATAAGCATACATTTCCGTCCAATACTCGACCATGTCGGGCACGCCGTTTTTGTCTTTGTCCCACTCCGTCTCCCAATTTTCCGGAAGCAGATCTTTCCTGTAATACAGAACCGGCCCCTGGACGTTGACGGGAACGCCGAACACGTAAGTTTCCGAACCGTATGTTGAAGTATAAGCCGCCCATGCCTGTTCGGAAATCTGATCGTAACAATCCAATTTCTCCACGGGAATCGGCTGAATATGCTTTCCGTCGGTATATTTCATCAACGCATCGTTTGCCTGATATAATACGTCGGGTCCGTATCCGTAAGGGCCGTCTTGTTCCAGATCGGTATATTGATCCATATTGGCGTCTACGGCTTTTATTCCGTATTCGGCGTATTCTGCGTTAAACGCGTCCAACAGTTCTTTGAGATACCCCACCTCCTTGGCGGTATCGTTTTCAAGGATACGGAGCGTTACATTCCTTTCCAGTTCCCCTGTAAATCTTTCCGTTTCCTCCGCATCCTCACGCTGCAAGCTTAAAACCCCGAAAGTCGTCATTATTGTGACTAAAGCCAAAGCGTGCGCTATTACGGCTATCAACGATTTCGGCATACTTTTCCCTCCCGCTAAAAATATTCTATCATAAATTCGTATTTATTCAACTTTCCGACCGCGTTCGTACATATCGCGTCTCGCAAAGGCACCGCGTTATCCGCTCCGTTCAGAATCAATCTCAATTTTTTATTTTCATATCTCCTTTCGAGATAGAAAATATCCTTCTTAGCGTAAATCCGTATTTCCCCTTTATTTAATATGTCGGCATTTTTCTTCAATGACGCCAATTGTTTTATAAGTTTAGTCAACGGATTAAACTCTTGCGTTTTACGCCAATCCATGGGACGGCGGCAGTCCGGATCGTATCCGCCCTCCATCCCGATTTCCGTGCCGTAATAAATGCAGGGAGCGCCGATATACATATACAGCACCGCCAATGCGCTTTCCAATTTTTTTTCGTCCCCGTTCAATTGCGTCAGAAAACGATGCGTATCGTGACTGTCCAATAAATTGAGCATCATCTGATTTACCGTATCGGTATTACGCATTAAAAGCTCGTTTAATTTCTCGGCAAACGCTTTTGCGTCAAAAGCATCGAATACAAAAAAGTCCAAACACGCTTTCGTAAAAGCATAATTCATTATCGAATCGTACTGATCGCCGTGCAAATAAGGATTCGCATTGTGCCAATTTTCTCCGATAATCACACATTCGGGATTCGCTTTTTTTACCGCTTCGCGGAATTTTCGCCAAAACGAATGAGATACCTCATCCGATACGTCCAGCCGCCAGCCGTCTATTTTGTATTTCTCAATCCAATAAACAGCTATATCAATCAAATATTTTTGCACCTCGCTGTTGGACGTATTCCATTTCGGCATATATTCGCAGGCGGCGAAACACTCGTAATTGACATTCTCCAAATCTATACGATCGCCGTTGATAACAAACCAATCGTAATATTTCGACTCTTTCCCGTTTTTGATAACGTCCTGAAACTGAGCGCATCGATCGCTTACATGATTGAATACCGCGTCCATTACGATACGAATCCCCCGCTTATGCGCCTGTTTTACCAATACGGCGAAATCCTCCTTGCTGCCGAACATTTCGTCAATCGTATAATAATCTTCTATATCATACTTATGATTGCTGATCGACTTAAAAACAGGCGTTAAATAAAGCGCGTTAATCCCCAAATCTTTCAGATAACCTAATTTCTCGGTTATTCCTTTCAAATCGCCCCCCGCAAAACTTTTTGGATTGGGGATGTCGCTCCAGCTCATATTGATATATGAATCGTCCTTCTCGTAATCGCCGCGGTTGAAACGATCGACAAATATCTGATAAAAACAAGCCCCCTCCATCCAGCCGACTTTTTTATGAACGTCCGTTTCGTTGATATAAGCGATTTGAAACGCATTATAATAATTTAACGTGAAGTCATAATAATCCGTCAGACCGTCTTCCGAAAAATAATATACTTTGTCTCCTTCCCGAATTTCAAAGACATACACGAGACGGACGTCTTCCAATTCTAAATCGACGACATAATAGTTGAAAAGCCTATCCGTATACGAAAGCGTCATATGCGCACGATAATTCCGTTGGGCAAAATTATATTTTCCTCCGTAAACGACATCGACTTCGGGAATATCTTCTTTCGCCGTTCTAAGCCGAAGAGAAATTGTCTTTTTGTCTTTTGCATAAGCGTATTCTGTTTCCGGCTTATGAAATATCGCCTGTTCTATCATATTATTCTCCGTTTTTGGGTTGACTTTAATTACAAAATGCTTTATAATGACGTTATGGGTAAAAGAATTACTATTGAGGAAATCGCCAATTTGGCCGGCGTTTCTATTACAACCGTTTCTTTCGTCTTAAACAATCGAGACGAGCAAAAAATCAGCGAAGAAACAAAAAAGAAAGTTTTACAAATCGTCAATCTTTTGGGTTACAGACCGAGTGCTTTCGCGAAGAACATCCGAAAATCCAAAGAGAAGAAAATTATCGCTCTCTATACTTCTTTTTCCGCTGAGCCATTAAAAAAAGCCCTTATCTGCGATTTTTTAGAAAAAATCGTTCACTGTTTTTCCTCGCTGCAATACGGCGTGCTCGTTTTGGACGAGCAGGATAAAAAAGTCGATATAGCCGACGCCATCGTCTCTCTCGGCTTGACAAAAGAAAATTTCTACCGTTTCGGAGAAAATAATTTTATCCCTTTAATCGCCGTCGACAGCATCATAAACGATCCCGTTTTCTTCCAAATCACCACAGATTACGAAAAGCTGAACTCTCTTGCCGAAAAAGACCTTACCTCACCGTTTACTTATGTGGATATTCCGCACAACGACAATCAACTGAACGAAGAAATCAAGGCGGCTTTCCAAAACGTAATATTTGTTGAAAGTATAACGGATATTTTACGGCTCTCCGGACTCAACATCGTCGTAAACAACGAAGTTTTACACGATCTGTTATCTGAAAATAACTCCGTATATTTCAATGCCGATTTGCAAAAAGAAAAATACTCTCAAATCGTTAAATGTACTCAATTTGCATTAAGCAGAGAAACATATCCTACCCACAATTTTAAGATTTAGTATATTTATATCGGACGGCTTTATTAAAAAGCCGTCCGATTTGCCTGCATCCTTCCGCTGAATGTCGTTTGATATTCAGCACCGTACTAAGCCGCCATTATTTCTTTACGATCGTGATCGTTTCATTATAGGTATCCACCGTAATCGTATAGGTACCCAACGCCGTAAACGAAATATTTTTATTTTCGCCCAAACCGCCGACTTCCGCAGCCGAGCCTTCTTTATTGCCCCATTCTCCGTTGGCAGTCAGACCGGTATCGTTCTCCCCTTCAAAGAACACCAGCATACAGGAAGCTTTCGCTATATCGGTAATCGTTATATCCAACGTATACGTATGTTTTCCGTCCGAGGTCATTTTATAATCGGGGTCATTCTTCCAGCCGTTGAAATCACCTCTGACATAAACGTCGCGGGTATCTTTATCGGTTTCGGACATAAACTTAGGTACGCAGCTGATTTCCGCTTTCTCTGTTGCCAACGGCTTATTGAACGCCATGGGGATATTCTTTTCCAAATCCGAATACCAACCGATAAATTTCTTTCCTTCCGGAGCTACAGGATCACCGGGGTCGGGTACACGGGCGCCTTTACGGACATATACCGTCGTCACGTCTTCGCCGTTGGTAAAAGTGATTTTATTATCGTTTGCACCCGGTTCGAATTCACCGACTTTCTTAATCGTAACGTCGGCTTCTTTATACATTCCCTCCGTTTCAACTACTCTCAGCGTAATTTTATATTTTGCCGATTCCGTAATCGTTATGTTGGAAGCTTCTTCCTCATCGTAACACTTATCGCTGTCGCCTGTCACTTTATCCGTCCTTAAAGCAGTGCTCCAAGAATTTTCAAACGGCAAAACAGCAAAGAAATCACCCTTGTTCAGACTTACCGTCGTTTCGAACGTTTTAAGTTCGGCTCCCGCCGCGGAAGTTTCTTTAAGATACAAATCTCCCCATGCGGAAGAGTCTCCCGTCAAAGCGGCGCCGCCCGTCATAGAGCCTGCCAAAGAAGGCTTATATTCCAGTTTCAGATCTACGAGCGGATCGCTGTTTCTAATCAACGTGATCGTATCCAAAGTCGTATTGCTCAGTTCCGTTGTAAATTTGATTGTATAATTTCCCTTCTTAACGATTTCGATGTTCGATTTGTTGGTATTGTCTTCGTACACGTTCCCTGCGTCGCTGACCATATCCATCAAACCGGGAACATTGATATCCAAATATCCGTAACCCCGCTGATTCGTAAAAGCGTAATTATTCGCCACGTCCACATCTGCTATCTGGAAATTATCTCCCGGATAGAAATCCGCCGTCAACGTATATTCGTTGACTTCTTCTTTATCGGCTTTGGTAAACTTATACGGAGTTCTCGCGTCGCCTGATACTTTTCCCCAATTGCTCGTGCTGAGCAACGAACCTACATACATCGATTCGCCTACCAGTATCCATTCGCGGGTATCGGCTTCAAAGACCGCCGATTTCCAACTCGAAAAAACGGACATATCCTGCGTTATCGGATCGTCAAACGGGAACGGTCTTTTCAAGTTAGGTGTCGCCGACCACTTGACGAACGTCCAGCCATCTTCCGTAGGCGTCCACTCCTCGACCTTTTCCCCTTCTTCTACTTCAAACGTTTTTATTACCGTTTCCCCGTCCCTTCCATAGAACGTAACGGTAAACGTTTCACCCCCGCCCGTACACGCGGCCATCACAGAGAACCCTAAAGCCATAACGAACAATAAGGAAATCCATTTGAGTTTCTTCACAACATCTTCCTCCAATTTTTAATTTCTAAAACATTATATCACTAAAATGTTTTAGTTACCTATATTATATCACTAAAATTTTAGTTGTCAATACCTTTTTTGAAAATTTTTCTAAAAATTTGCAAAAATTCAACATGTTGGTAAAATTGTCGATAATTTATTCAAATATATATACTATAAAAAGAAAGAGAAGCCGTAAGAGCTCCTCTTCCTTTTTTCTTTGTTTACTTTAACCTATCGACCGCCTGCTTTGAAAATATTTAATTTCATCGTATCCATATTAAATTCAAATCGATATGTGCCCACCGTAGAACACTTCAAGCAGCCGCTTATTCCAAATAAATAATTACAATTTCCTTCCGCGTCACCTAAATACGAAGTATCGATAAAAATTCCGTTTTTTCCGTCGGTTGTATTATATTGTATCCCTCCTTGCCAAGAAGTTTGAGATATCGTCATCGTTATCTCATAGATTCCGTCCGATGTTTCGGTTAATCTGTATTCGTCTATTAGATTTCCGTTTTCATCTGTAATATCCCAATCGGGACCGACAAAATTTCCTTTGATATAGACAGGGATCGATTGTCTATAAATCTCAATAACCTTTGCATATGCATCAAATACAATACTGTAATTTCCGTCTTTTAGGGTTAAAAGGCTATTATTTGAACCTTTATCGAAATTTCCTTCGCCTATATATAAATGGTCATATCCGTATACAGATAATTTTTCGCCGGTCTGTTCGGTAGCGCCTTGTGAAAAAGCTTGTATTTTTATCGCGTCCCCTTTATTCAGTGTTATATCTAACTTATAAATATCATTCTTCACAAACTGAAACTTATATTCAGAGTTATAGAATGTATCGCCCCAATCGAGAGCTCCGATTTTTCCGTCAAGGTAATAATCTGCGGATGGTAATTTTCCATTTTGATCTAAAATTGCGTTCAATTTCTGAGTTTTGGCGTTATATGTAAAAGTATATTCCCCCGATTTTTCCACTAATATATTACTGCGGGAAAAATCGGCAATATCAAATAAACTTTTACTGCTCTCGTCCAAATTATACCATTTGATATATTCCGTACCGCTCGCCGATGTATCTCCGTTTACATCCACGCCGGTGAAGATAAACTCATCTCCCGCGCGGAGATAAATAGTCATCGTATATAACGAACCGTTACGTTGCATGCGTGTCGATTCATTATATATGTCGGCCCAATATGTTATCTCCTCACCCTTGATATAGTAATCAGTCCACTCGTCCGATTCTATTGGCGCATCATAAATATTGATTTCTTTTGTTTTAAGATCAAATACGAATCGATAGGTGCCTGCCGTTTGCGTGGCGAGTTTATACGGATATCGACGAAATAAACTGTTTACATTTTCAATCGTATCCGTTCCTAAATACTCTACCCCCAGTCTCGTTCCATTTTCTCCATCCGCCGTATCGAGCATCAACAAACATGTCCAGGTATCCCATTCAACCATTTCGTCCGTTATCGTCATCGTGATTTCAAACACTCCGTCGGACGTTTCTTTCAATCTATATTGCTCCAATAAATATCCTTCGGAATCCGTTATGTTCTCGTCCGGCGCAAAATTTCCTTTGATATAGACTGTATGCGGGGTATCGGTCGGTACTATCGATATGATTTTTGAGTATGGTTCAAATTTTATATCATAATTATCAGCCTTTACCGTTACAATATTTCCGTTCGTTTCTTTGCCCGCTGCGTTAAAAAGACCTTTTCTTCCGACATAATGTGAATAATCGTATACGTTCTCCGTATGTCCGGTTGTTTGTTCACCGTCCGCTTGCATCCCCCGTATTATAAATTCATCTCCGACCGACAATTTCACATTCTCCGCTATAAATGTTCCGTCCACTTGTTTCAACATTCGATAACGATTAGTTTTTCCCGACGTTGTATTCTCCCTTTCACCTTCCGCAATATTCCCCTCTATATAATAATCATCATATTCTTCCATTTTTGCCGACTCGTCAACGGTGACGTCCAATATTTGCGTTTCGTCATTATATACAAATTTATATAACCCGTCGGTTAGCGGCATCATACTGTTTATTCCCGTAGAAAACAACCGGCGGCTCTTACTGTTAAGCATTGATTCAACGATAACAAATTCCTCGACTTTTTCTTCACCGGTTTTTCGGCTTACTCTTTTACTTGTAAAGATTATCCGGTCATTTGCCCGCAAAAAAACAGACATTGTATATGTCTTCCCCACTCGGACCATTCGCGTAAAATCATTATACACATCACCGCCATTCGTTATCTCTTTGCCTTTGATATAATAATCGACATAGCTTTCATCCAGTTCCGCCGCCGGACCATTATATTCCCAAGTGATAGAATCGTATTTATTGACGCTGAATTTTCCGCCGTCGCTCCCGGTCTCATAATTATCTTCTTCGATATAAGTTTTTAATTTAAATGTGTAATTCCCAGAATATTTAACGACAATATTTCCCTGTTTATCGGACTCTCCTCCATCACTTTTTTCCAAAAAAACTTCTTGCTCCTTATTATTTATCTGCAGCGTTCGGTCAAAAGATGCAACATACCCGATGCCGCGCTGATGGGTAGCATCCCCCTCAGCCACGAACCGGAACTCATCCCCTTCATATAAATCAAGCCTGATTGTAAATTCATTTTTTGTTACTGCCTTTTTCAACAAATGAATATCTGCTATCACCGTACCTGAACGGCTCGCCAATAATACGTCGCCCTGCCCCTCCCCTGAAATTGCCCATCTTCGCGTATCTACCGTACCTGTTTTTGCAAAGCCGGCATATATATTTTTACTTTTCGTTATCGGCTCCCCTTTAAAATCAAACAGACGGGTTTGCTCTTTATCCTCATACCAATTTACAAATTCGTATCCCTCCTCCGGCAACGGCTCCCAGTAAGGCGCATTTTCCCCTTTCTCAACCTGTATTGTATCCAATACTGTTCTGCCATCTCTGCTGAGATATGTAACCGTACATATATTTCCGCCCAACTCATTCGCGCAAGCGGTAAATACCATTGCCACTAAAAATAATATAATTAACAGAGCTCCCCATTGAATTTTTTTCATTTGCCGCCTCCTTATTTGCAAACTAAATTATTTTAGTTGACTATATTATATCATAAATTTCTGTTTAGTCAATACCATTTCCTATAATCGACCAAACAACAAAGCAACAACAAAAAAGACTTTCGTTGTTGCTTTTATTTTAATTATTATAGAGCATCAATGTTTTGATCTGTTTTTCTCTTTTACAGATTATCCGAATTTGTAAATATATTCTGAGAATATCCCCCAGATCTTTTTTCTTGTCTGAACTGTCCGAAGACAAAATCTTATATCCTTTCATCACGTCCGAAAAATATTTTTTTATTTTCCCCTCATTATGACCATAAACAAAAGTCATTTGATACATCTGCCTTAGTTTCTGCCAATATAAATTATTATACATAATCTTATATGCGCTGCTGAAATTATCGAAAATATTTGCCTTCCTAAAATATTTTTTTAAGGTTTTATATGATGTATTTATTTCTTCGGACAGCTCTTTCATTCTTAGTCTCAATTTTTCGAAATATCGCTCATCCGGATTATGCCTTTTCTCAAACGTTACAAACGGATCTCTGCCTTGTTGCAAACAACGAACACCTGCCTGAAAAGCCTTTTCTAAATTTTCAAATGAAAATTCATGCCGAACATATCGAAAGTCTTTCTCTGATTCATGTTCTAAAATAATGAAAACTCTTTTAACCGAATCATATCCGTAAACCGTTATATAATGATCTGTGTGTATTTTTCCGAAAGTATCTGCACGAAAGGGAATATAAAAACAATCCACAACGATGATCGACGGCGCCCCTTTCCTCAACCGAGCAATCAATTCCTTTTGAATCGGTTCCTGCGGTAAAAATTTTATCTGACGAATTCCGGTAAGGGCTTCAAAATTTTCTTTATCGAAAACCTGAATTTCCTTTGTTCTCAGCTCTCCCTCTTTTTGGATATATAAATTTAAGTAATTCCCTATTACAATTTCAGGCGAAACACCAAAATATTTATAACAAGCTAATAACTGATGAAAATAACAACTGCGGAAAAAGAAACGATTAAACGGCAATACCCCTTTTAATTCAATATATTCAAGTTCTTTCATTTTTTACCTGTCACTCCGATATCAAATTTTTCTGTTATCTTTATTTCGTTGCACTGCATAAATTCAGGCAATTTTTTCCGACACAACTCCATAACATATTTTTCTGTCACAATGCCTGCAGCCAGCGGCTGGACCAACACGCAAATTTTTTGTCCCAATATTTCGTCCGGCTTTCCGTAAACCTTGCAATGCGCAATATTTCGATCTAATTGTATCGTTTCTTCGATCATAACCGGATCTATATTCACTCCGCCGCGCACGATCAATCCATCCAATCTTCCTAACACATAGACTTTTTTCCCTTTTATATATCCTCTGTCGTGGGTGTGGAACCACTGCTCCGGAAATCTTTTCTCGTCCATATATCCGTATGCCAATGCAGGCGATTTTATCTGTATTTCTCCCTTGCTCATTTTAGCTTTTACGCCTTTCAACAATTTACCGGCATACCCCCTTTGAATCCTTTCCGGCAATCTTCCCATCGATATCCTTGGCGATGCTTCCGTCATCCCGTATCCGGCATAAAATATCGTTTTCGGCATTCTCTTTCTTATCCGTTCATATACACTTTCCGTAAGGACTTCACCCGAAAGCACACATTTCTTGACGGGAATTTCGGTACGCAGTACTGCACAGGAAAACAGACTTGTCGGGGTTCCGTTCCACAAAGTTATTCCTTTTTCTTGTACTTCTTTTTTGATTGCCATAGGAGAAAAAGAATCGTCATAGAATGAAAAGCTGACCCCGCTGAATATCCCGACGAACAAATCTCCTACCAATGCGGCCACGTGTGCCAACGAACGGGATATAAGCATTTTATCTTTAGGGGTATAACGAACGATTTTTGCTATCGATTTTATATTAGGCTCTGTCACAACAAATGGTTGATTTTTGACGAGAAATAGCGTATAATAA
>ERZ1643247.464-NODE-464-length-49061-cov-33.736726_pt1 | contig 49061 bp, 42 predicted proteins | sample MGYA00579264_ERZ1643247 | MGnify/ENA primary metagenome ERZ1643247 (study PRJEB29033, sample SAMEA4952262) | chicken gut metagenome | biome: Broiler Chicken; feature: Gastrointestinal Tract; material: Caecum | place: Ireland | collected 2018 | study: Broiler... | reverse complement strand
GCGGCACGGGCGCGGCGCCCACCCGCATCCGCGACAACGTGGGCATCCCCATCGAACTGGCGCTGGCGCAGATCGATGCGCGCCTGCGCGAAGAGGGCATCCGCGACAACGTGTCTATCCTCGTCGGCGGTTCGGTGCGCTCGAGCGCGGACGTGGTCAAGGCCATCGCCCTGGGTGCGGACGCCTGCTACATCGGCACGGCGGCGCTTTTGGCGCTCGGCTGCCACCTCTGCCGCTCCTGCCATACGGGCAAGTGCAACTGGGGCATTGCCACCCAGCGGCCGGACCTGGTCAAGCGGCTCAACCCCGACATCGGCTACAAGCGGCTGGTCAACCTGGTCTCCGCATGGAAGCATGAAATGGAAGAGATGATGGGCGGCATGGGCATCAACTCGCTGGAAGCCCTGCGCGGCAACCGCCTGATGCTGCGCGGCATCGGCCTTACAGATACCGAACTGCGCCTTTTGGGCGTGCGCTACGCGGGCGAATCGCTGTGAGCGCGGATAAGGAGAACAAACCGTGAAACGCATCTACGTCAACGAACAGTGGTGCCTCGGCTGCCATCTGTGTGAATACGAATGCGCCTACGCCAATTCCGGCATCGTCGGCATGGCGAAGGCGCTCAAGGGCAAAGCCATCCATCCCCGCGTGCGGGTGGAAGACGCGGGCGATATCCACTTTGCCGTCAACTGCCGCCACTGCACCGACCCCGTGTGCGTACAAAGCTGCATCTCGGGGGCGCTCACCAAGGGCGACGACGGCATCGTGCGCATCGACAAGCAAAAATGCGTCGGCTGCCTCACCTGCGTGCTCGTCTGCCCCTACGGCGCGGTGCTGCCCTCCCCCGAGGGCCACGCCGCCATGAAGTGCCAGCTGTGCACCGACAACGGCAGAGACATGCCCAACTGCGTCAAATACTGCCCCAACGGCGCCATCGTCTATGAGGAAAGGGAGGCAGCGCGATGAAACGGTATACATATGTCATCCTCGGCTGCTCCGTGGCAGCCGTCGCCGCCGTCGAGGGCATCCGCTCCCGCGACAGAGAGGGCAGCATCCTCGTCGTCGGCGAAGAGCCGTGCAAAGCGTACGGGCGGCCGCTCATCTCTTATTATCTGTTGGGCGAAACAGACCTCGCGCACATGGACTACCGCCCCGAGACCTTCTATGAAGAAAATGACGTCGCCCTGCGCCTCGGCGTGCGGGCGGAGAAGATCGACCCCGCGCAAAAGGCGGTCACCCTCGCGGGCGGGGAACAGATCGGCTATGAAAAGCTCCTCGTCGCCACGGGCTCGCGCCCCTTCGAACCGCCCATGGAGGGCATCGGCAGCGTCGAAGAGCGCTTCCGGTTCATGACGCTCGCCGACGCCCTCGCCCTGGAAAAAGCGCTCTCCCCCGCAAAGCGGGTGCTGATCGTGGGAGCGGGGCTCATCGGGCTCAAGTGCTTGGAAGGCATCGCCGCGCGCGTCAAAAGCGCTGCCATCGTCGATATGGCGGACCGCATCCTGCCCTCCGTCCTCGACCATACGGCGGCGAAGATGGTGCAGAAGGTATTGGAAGCGCACGGGGCGGAATTTTACCTTTCCGACAGCGTAGAAAAATTTGACGGCAATACCGCCTGCCTGAAGAGCGGGAAGGCGGTGCCCTTCGATATCCTCGTCACCGCCGTGGGCGTGCGGCCGAACGCGGAACTTGTCAAAGAGGCGGGCGGAACGGTGCGCCGCGGCATCGCCGCAGACGCCGGCGGCAGGACGAGCCTCCCCGACGTGTTCGCGGCGGGCGACTGCGCCGAAAGCTTTGACGCCGTCGGCGGCGAAAACAGGGTGCTGGCGCTGCTTCCCAACGCCAACATGCAGGGGCGCATCGCCGGCATCAACATGGCGGGCGGAAAGGCGGAACTTACAAACGCCGTCGCCTTCAACTCCGTCGGATTTTTCGGCACCTCCGTGATGACGGCAGGCGTGTACGAGGGCGAGGCGTATACCGAGCGCACGGAGCGCACATACAAGGCGCTGTTCTGCAAAGACGGATATCTGAACGGCTTTATCCTCGTCGGCCTTCCCGAACGGGCGGGCATCTATCTCAAACTGCTGCGCGAGCGCATCCCCCTTGCAGAGGTGGACTTCGCCGCGCTGAAAACTTCTCCCGCATGGAGCGCCTTCTCCCCCGCCGTGCGGAAACAAAACTTTGCCGCGGAGGTGTGATATGGTCATCGATGCAAACGAAATGCACTATACGGCGCTCAACGCCGCCGTGCGGCAGTGCGGCGAAGACGCAGAGATCTTCGGCTGCGTGGGGCAGCGCTACCTGGGCGCGGGGCTCGCGGGGCGGCATATCCGCGTGCACGGCACCCCCGGCAACGCCCTGGGGGCGTACCTGAACGGCGCGGACATCCGCGTGGACGGGAACGTGCAGGAGGCCACGGGCGACACCATGAACGGCGGCGTCATCGAAGTGCACGGCAGCGCCGGAGACGCCACCGGCTACGCCATGCGCGGCGGGAAGATCTTTATCGAAGGCGACGCGGGCTACCGCTGCGGCATCCACATGAAGGCGTTCCGCAGCCAGCGCCCCGCCATCGTCATCGGCGGCAGGGCGGGCAGCTTTTTGGGCGAATACCAGGCGGGCGGCATCATCATCGTGTTGGGGAACAACTTACACGGCAAGCCTATCGTGGGAAAATTCTGCGGCACGGGCATGCACGGCGGCGAAATTCTGCTCCGCTGCGAGGCGCTCGACGCGGCGCTGCCCGCACAGGTGAAGGCGGAGCGCATCCAGGGCCCCGGCAGCGAAGAGGCGGCGGCGCTCGTCAAGGAGTGGTGCGCGCGCTTCGGGCAGGACGAAGCGCCCTACCTTTCTGCCGTTTACTGCCGCCTGACGCCGAACGCGGAAAACCCCTATCGGCAGATGTATACGCCCAATTAAAGGAGGCGAGGGCATGACGCGCGTTTTGCTGCGGGCGGGCACGGGATATGTGCGCGAAAAGTTGGAACAAAGGCTGGCGGAGAGCGGGTTCACGCCCGTGGAAGAGGGCGAAGAGGTGACGCTCATCGTGCAGCGCTGCCCGGACGCGGCGCTGGCGGAAGAGGTCAAAGCCCGCCTCGCCCGCGGCGGAGGCGCCGTCGTGGTGGTCAAAAGAGAACAGCTCGCCGCGGCGGAACGGCTGCTGGCGGGCAGCGGGGCGGCGGTGCTGGCGGCGGACGTATCCTTTCCGGTGCTGGCAGGCGCCCTGCAGGCGGAAGCCAAGGCGGGCGAGCGGCTGTTTGCGGTGAGCGAAGAGCTTTTCCGCCTGCGCGAAAAGCTGGAAAGCGAAAAGCTCGTCATGCGCGCCAAGCTCGTATTGATCGAGGGCGGCATGAGCGAGGGCGAAGCGCACCGCCTGCTCGAAAAACAGGCGATGGACAGGCGCATCACCCGGCGCGAGGCGGCGGAAGAGATCGTGCGGCGGCATGCCGCCGGACAAAAAACCGCCCCGTACACGGAGCCGCTGCAGCCGGGCGGTAAGCCGGCAAAGGAAGAACGGGAATGAACGAGATCCACGAAGAATGCGGCGTGTTCGGCATCGTCTGCGGCAGCACGCAGGAGGTGGCGGAGCCCGTCTATTACGGCCTGTACGCCCTGCAGCACCGCGGGCAGGAGAGCTGCGGCATCGCCGTGTGCGACGACGGATACCTGCACTGCTACAAGCAGGCGGGGCTAGTGGGCGAGGTGTTCACCCCCGCCGTGCGGGCAGGGCTGGGGCAGGGAAACATGGCCGTGGGGCATGTGCGCTACGGCACCACCGGCGGCAGCGATGTGCGCAACGCCCAGCCCATCATGGTCAACCATAAAAACGGAAGGATGGCGCTGGTGCACAACGGCAACCTCGCCAACGCGGGGCCCTTGCGGGCAAAGCTGGAAGAGCGGGGCGCCATCTTCCACACGGCGAGCGATTCCGAGATCATCGCCTACCTCATCACCCAGGAGCGATTGAAAAGCCCCTGCATCGAAGAGGCCGTCCGCCGCGCCGCATGCCGCCTGCGGGGCGCCTATTCGCTGATCGTCATGTCTCCGACCAAGATGATCGCCGTGCGCGACCCGCACGCCTTCCGCCCCCTGTGCTTCGGCAAACGGGAAGACGGCGCCTTCGTCGTCGCCTCCGAAAGCTGCGCCCTCGACGCCGTCGGCGCTTCCTTCATCCGCGACGTAAAGGCGGGCGAAATGCTCGTATTCGACGGAAAAGGCGTGCGCTCGCTGTCTGTCGGCAAGGCCGCGCCCACGCCCTGCATCTTCGAATACATCTACTTCGCGCGGCCGGATTCGGTCATCGACGGCATCTCCGTGCACGAAGCGCGCCGCCGTGCGGGCAGGCTGCTCGCCGAAGCGTACCCCGTGGAGGCAGACGTCGTGGTAGGCGTGCCCGATTCGGGCATCGACGCGGCGCTCGGCTATGCGGAGGCGGCGCACATCCCCTTCGATACCGGCCTTGTCAAGAACAAATACATCGGCAGGACGTTCATCGAGCCCGCGGCGGCGCAGCGGCAAAACGACGTGCGCATCAAGCTCAATCCCCTCAAAAGCGCCGTGGCGGGCAAGCGCGTGGTGCTCATAGACGACTCCATCGTCCGCGGCACCACCATCCGCAAGATCGTGACGCTTTTGAAGGAGGCGGGCGCACGGGAAGTGCACCTGCGCATCTGTTCGCCGCCCTTCCTGTTCCCCTGCTATTACGGCACCGATATCGACTCGCGCGAAAACCTCATCGCCTGCAAATATCCGCAGGAGGCGATCGCGGGCATCGTCGGCGCCGATTCCCTCGGCTATCTTCCCCTCGCAAAGCTGCACGAAATGGTGCCGCTGCCGCAGGGGATGCGGGCGTGCAGGGCGTGCTTTGACGGAAAATACCCCACCCGCGTCTGCGAAAACGCTTCCAAAGATAAATTTGAACAGAAATTGGGGGTGCTTTCGCGCCCGCAGACAGACGCTTAGCAGCCCCTGCCGCCCCATATCAAACGATCCGCCGCGGAAAAGTAATTTACCCCGCCGCACAAGAGCCGCGCACAGGCGGCAAATATACAGGAAATAACAGCCATGTGTTCTATCTTTTGCATCACCGAAAAACAGATCGACCCTGCCCGCCTGCGGGAGTGCTTTTATAAGACCGTCTCCCGCGGGCCGGATATGAGCGAGCTCAAAGAGCTGCCCGCGGGCTTTATGGGCTTCCACCGCCTCGCCATCATGGGCCTTACCGCCGCGGGCATGCAGCCCTTTGCGATGGGCAAAGACCGGCTCGTCTGCAACGGCGAAATTTACGGCTTCCGACCCTTCAAAAAACGACTGGAAGAGAAGGGCTATTTCTTTTCTTCCGAAAGCGACTGCGAGATCTTGCTCCCCCTCTACCGCGAACACGGCGTAAAGATGTTTCAAATGCTGGACGCGGAGTTCGCCCTCGTCCTCTACGACGGCGAGCGGGATACCTTCATCGCCGCCCGCGACCCCATCGGCATCCGCCCCCTCTACTACGGCTATACGGAGCACGGCGCCATCGCCTTTGCCAGCGAGCCCAAAAACCTCATGGGGCTGGTCAAAGAAATTTTTCCCTTCCCGCCGGGGCATTATTATATGGACGGCGCCTTCGTCTGCTATACGGACATCGCCGCCGTCTCCTCTTATCACGACGAAGGTTTGGAAGAAATTTGCCACGGCATCCGCGAGCGGCTGATCGCGGGCGTTGAAAAGCGCCTGGACAGCGACGCTCCCCTCGGGTTTCTGCTTTCGGGCGGGCTGGACAGCTCCCTCGTCTGCGCCATCGGGGCGCGCGCCCTCAAAAAGCCCGTCCGCACCTTCGCCATCGGCATGGAGAAGGACGCCATCGACTTGAAGTATGCGCGCCTCGTCGCGGACTATATCGGCGCCGAACACACCGAAGTATTCATGACGCGGGAAGAGGTGCTTTCTTCTCTCGAAGAGGTCATTGCGGCGCTTGCCACCTTCGACATCACCACCATCCGCGCCTCGATGGGCATGTACCTTTTGTGCAAGGCCATCCACCGCAATACGGACGTGCGTGTGCTGCTGACGGGCGAGATCTCCGACGAGCTGTTCGGCTATAAGTACACCGACTTTGCCCCGAACGCGGCGGAATTTCAAAAAGAGTCGCAAAAGCGCATGCGCGAGCTGCACATGTACGACGTGCTGCGCGCCGACCGCTGCATTTCCGTCCACTCCATGGAGGCGCGCGTGCCCTTCGGCGACCTGGAATTTGTGAAATATGTGATGAGCATCGACCCCGCGCGCAAGCTGAACAAGTACGGCAAGGGCAAATACCTCCTCCGCCGCGCCTTCGAGGGAGACTGGCTCCCTCCCGCAATTTTGTGGCGCGAAAAGGCGGCGTTTTCCGACGCCGTGGGGCATTCGATGGTGGACGACCTCAAAGCCTATGCCGAAGGCCGCTACGGCGACGATTGGCAAAAGCGCGCCGAAAAATACGCCTATCACGCCAGACCGTTCACCAAAGAGAGCCTTTTGTACCGTGAGATCTTTGAAAAGTACTACCCCGGCCAGGCGAGGATGATCCAAGATTTCTGGATGCCCAACCCCGCCTGGGAAGGCTGCAACGTCTCCGATCCCTCCGCCCGCGTCCTGAGCAACTACGGCGAAAGCGGGAAGTAGCGTCTGCGCACTGCGGCACGGCTACGCGCTCATACATCCGAACTGCAGGCATGAATTTATACCCGTCTGGCTGGAGCTGATGGACGAGAACGAGCTGCGGCAGGCGATCGAACAGTCGCGCATCCCTTCGGGCGATACACGCTCCGAGCGGGAGCGCAATGCCTATGCCGACTGGCAGGATAAGAACAGGCGCTACTATAATGAGCGGCTGTACTTCGAGCAGGCGAAGCTGCGCTTAGGTCCCTCGATGCCGTACAAAGACATCGGCGCCTTCCGAAGGTCGTATCATGCAAGAGAGGGCAGCCTCGCGCACGAGCGCAGTCATAACCTGATACGGGATCATAAAGATTATATAGAACTGAAACAGGTCTTGCGCGGCAATAAAAATTTGCCGAAAACTCTTGCAGATTTTCAAACTTTGCGGTATAATAATCGCGAGAAGTATTATGCGTTGTTGGTCGCTAAAGCTATACGAGAGGGGCGGCAGCCGATACGGGTAGAGGCAGGCAAGCAGGGCAAACACTTTTTAGAGCATAACAACTACACAGAAGGGCGCAGTTACTTTGCACCGGGGACGACGGTCGATCAGATACAGCATGCTGTTAATAAGTATGCGGGGAGCGGCTACATTGAACGTACAAGCAGTGGAAAACCAAGCAACAAAGAAGTTGTCCAAATTCCGGAGTTGACTGGGTATATTGTGAATAAGAACACAGACAAAATACAGTTGACGCATACATTCAAAGTGCATTACTCTGATAATGGTTTGCATGTGGTTCCACTTTTGGAGGATAAATAATGACTTTTGAAGAACTAAAACCTTTTTATTCAAAAAAGATAAAAATAACACTTCAAGACGATAGCGTTTTGAAAGGTAATTATCATTGGTATAATTCGGAATTGGATAACGAGCCAGATCCTCCCAGCATAGATTTGAAGGGAGAGGGCGGCCAAACGTACGAGATATTTTTGCATGAAATTGCAAAAGTGGAACTCATCAAGTAAAAAGAGCACGGCAGCCCCGTGCTTTTTTCATACCAAAAACAAGGCAAGGCGACGGCTTTGCCTTTTTGTTTGCCCAGCGCACGGCAAGGCGTAAAAGGGTAAGACAAGGAGTTTTTGAAACATGGCAGCACTCAACTATGCTACCCGGTACCAGCGTATTTCAATCCACGCACCCCTTGCGGGGTGCGACGGTGTTGGTCTTATTTTTATTCGTATGTTTGCAGATTTCAATCCACGCACCCCTTGCGGGGTGCGACAAACAAGCCAATAAAAAACTTGCGGTTTACAAAAATTTCAATCCACGCACCCCTTGCGGGGTGCGACAAACAAGCCAATAAAAAACTTGCGGTTTACAAAAATTTCAATCCACGCACCCCTTGCGGGGTGCGACGTGAACGGCCCCTGTGCGACGGGCATCATATCGATTTCAATCCACGCACCCCTTGCGGGGTGCGACCATACTCCTCCGCGCCTATCGTCAACTTCTGCATATTTCAATCCACGCACCCCTTGCGGGGTGCGACGCCGCCAGCGGCGGCAGTATGCCCCGACCATGCGATTTCAATCCACGCACCCCTTGCGGGGTGCGACAGGGACGAAATCGTATACAGCGGGGCAGGCTGGTCATTTCAATCCACGCACCCCTTGCGGGGTGCGACCAAGCGAGGTGAGGCGCTTATTCGCGGCGTCACGATTTCAATCCACGCACCCCTTGCGGGGTGCGACTCCGCGATCTGACGACGTCAACGCCTTCGGCCCGATTTCAACCCACGCACCCCTTGCGGGGTGCGACCACGAGGGCGACGAGAAGGCGCTGCGCCATGAGCATTTCAACCCACGCACCCCTTGCGGGGTGCGACGTGCGCTTTTCCGTCGTCGCCTTTTTCGGCGGCGATTTCAACCCACGCACCCCTTGCGGGGTGCGACAAGCATTTGCAACGCTCAACAACGGAATTGCAAGCATTTCAACCCACGCACCCCTTGCGGGGTGCGACGACGGTGACCGCCGCCGAGCCGTCGAACACCTTAATTTCAACCCACGCACCCCTTGCGGGGTGCGACGACGAGGTCTTTCAGGTCGTTGAAGTAGTCTTCCATTTCAACCCACGCACCCCTTGCGGGGTGCGACCGCCGAGCGCCTGTGCCTTGCCGGCGATAAAACAATTTCAACCCACGCACCCCTTGCGGGGTGCGACGTTGGTGATGGGCGTATACCTGCGCGTCTGCACAATTTCAACCCACGCACCCCTTGCGGGGTGCGACCGCGGTGTACTCGGCGAGAAGATCGCGCGCATGCATTTCAACCCACGCACCCCTTGCGGGGTGCGACGATGACACCGTCGTACTTGTCCAGCTGGTTGACATTTCAACCCACGCACCCCTTGCGGGGTGCGACGGCTGGGCTGAATACGGCGGTCACACAGCTGCAAATTTCAACCCACGCACCCCTTGCGGGGTGCGACTAGACTTTGATTTATCAAAAATATCAATAATCGCATTTCAACCCACGCACCCCTTGCGGGGTGCGACCGACGACGGCAGAGAGCAACACCCCGCCCTTGACATTTCAACCCACGCACCCCTTGCGGGGTGCGACCGGCGTCAAAGTCTGCTCGCAGGCGGTCACGCCCATTTCAACCCACGCACCCCTTGCGGGGTGCGACCGTGTTCCCGCACTGCTTGGGCGTGCCCGCGTCTATTTCAACCCACGCACCCCTTGCGGGGTGCGACCTTCTGGCAGGACAAGCTCGACCGCTCGGCGGAAGATTTCAACCCACGCACCCCTTGCGGGGTGCGACGGGCAAGACGGAAGGGCAGGCGGCTCTGCCGCAGATTTCAACCCACGCACCCCTTGCGGGGTGCGACGCAAAGTGTTCTTGGTAAAGCTCATCTGCGGGGCGCAGATTTCAACCCACGCACCCCTTGCGGGGTGCGACTTGTTTTCGATAGCCATGCTCGATCCTCAAACGCATTTCAACCCACGCACCCCTTGCGGGGTGCGACACGACGACGCAAATCAACACTACATTCCATTCCATATTTCAATCCACGCACCCCTTGCGGGGTGCGACGCTTATCAATCTGTGTTGATTGATAAAATTCGTCATTTCAATCCACGCACCCCTTGCGGGGTGCGACCAGACGGTGTAATACATTTCATTTCGTCCGCTGACATTTCAATCCACGCACCCCTTGCGGGGTGCGACCGGCTTTCATGCCGTCCTCGTACAGGTACGACATCATTTCAATCCACGCACCCCTTGCGGGGTGCGACAGCGTCCTCGCGCGGCAAAGAAGCAATGATAAAGATTTCAATCCACGCACCCCTTGCGGGGTGCGACATTATCGGATATGTATTTGATTGTTTTCCACGGGAATTTCAATCCACGCACCCCTTGCGGGGTGCGACTCGCCGTCAGACGGGTTCTGAATGATTGCCTGGTCATTTCAATCCACGCACCCCTTGCGGGGTGCGACCCCTTCACGCAAGAACGGTCTGCCCGCCATTTTTATTTCAATCCACGCACCCCTTGCGGGGTGCGACCAGGCAAATCGCCAAACATTATCAAATATTCAACATTTCAATCCACGCACCCCTTGCGGGGTGCGACCGTCGCCCAGCAGCAGGTCGGCCTGCGCCAGGGCATTTCAATCCACGCACCCCTTGCGGGGTGCGACCCGTTCCCGTCTCTTCCTCAAAATCAAACGTGCCATTTCAATCCACGCACCCCTTGCGGGGTGCGACAAATCGCGGTATTCACGCCGCTAAACCCCTGACAATTTCAATCCACGCACCCCTTGCGGGGTGCGACCGAGCGCCGTGATGCTCTTAGATTGGAATATCGTCATTTCAATCCACGCACCCCTTGCGGGGTGCGACTAAAAAAATAAAAAAATTATTGACATTTTAACGATTTCAATCCACGCACCCCTTGCGGGGTGCGACACGATAGGCGCATATCCTACGATGTCGTTATGGATTTCAATCCACGCACCCCTTGCGGGGTGCGACATAATGCAATTTTCGCTGAAACTGTGCGCAGAAGATTTCAATCCACGCACCCCTTGCGGGGTGCGACTGCAACAACGCTTGCTTTGTATCAGATCAGCATTGATTTCAATCCACGCACCCCTTGCGGGGTGCGACTGGGCGGACAGCGTCGGTTTCGGGCGCGAGGTCAAGATTTCAATCCACGCACCCCTTGCGGGGTGCGACGGTAGGATTAAAAAGCTGTATGCTTCAACGCTTGATTTCAATCCACGCACCCCTTGCGGGGTGCGACTCGTTAATTAGTAAGATTGCCACAATGCTTCCCGATTTCAATCCACGCACCCCTTGCGGGGTGCGACCTGACGGGCATCCCCAAGCTGTATCTGCATATTATTTCAATCCACGCACCCCTTGCGGGGTGCGACTTTCCCAAGGCTGCCGATTCTAATAAAAAAGAATATTTCAATCCACGCACCCCTTGCGGGGTGCGACACTGGTCTACCGAATTTTTGTCTCCCCTTTTTTTGATTTCAATCCACGCACCCCTTGCGGGGTGCGACGTACACGCAGCGCGCGGCACAGGACCTTGCGGACATTTCAATCCACGCACCCCTTGCGGGGTGCGACGGACGGGGTATATGGTTACGACCGAGAGACGGGCATTTCAATCCACGCACCCCTTGCGGGGTGCGACGCTGCCAGTTCGGCGTCCACGGGCGCCAGTTCAAATTTCAATCCACGCACCCCTTGCGGGGTGCGACCCGCGGGCTCTTGCGCCGGAACGCCCGAATCGCCATTTCAATCCACGCACCCCTTGCGGGGTGCGACACGAGCGAGAATTCCAAGCAGGTGGTGCGGTTTTTAATTTCAATCCACGCACCCCTTGCGGGGTGCGACGCCGCGTCAGAATGATGGGCGTACGGCAGACGCAATTTCAATCCACGCACCCCTTGCGGGGTGCGACCTGGCTAGCGATGAACCCGCGCAACTTTGGACGGATTTCAATCCACGCACCCCTTGCGGGGTGCGACTATATTTTGACGAATTTCAATACGACAATCGAAATTTCAATCCACGCACCCCTTGCGGGGTGCGACTGTCGTTTATGGATTATATACCGCGCAAGGATGGTATTTCAATCCACGCACCCCTTGCGGGGTGCGACCAGGTCGTTATCATTTATATAAAGATATGCGTCCATTTCAATCCACGCACCCCTTGCGGGGTGCGACTAGTCACCTCACACGATGTCTTTGACGTCGCAGCCATTTCAATCCACGCACCCCTTGCGGGGTGCGACGCACAGCATGACGGGCGTGATGACGCGCATGATCATTTCAATCCACGCACCCCTTGCGGGGTGCGACCTTAAAATCGGAGGGTAAAACGATGCCGAACATCATTTCAATCCACGCACCCCTTGCGGGGTGCGACGAGAACGAGCAGTTGAAAAAGTCGCTCGGGGAAAATTTCAATCCACGCACCCCTTGCGGGGTGCGACGACCACAAACAGCAAGAACGCCCATGAGCGTCAATTTCAATCCACGCACCCCTTGCGGGGTGCGACCCAACCAAACGTAGTATCATAAACATAAGACCCAATTTCAATCCACGCACCCCTTGCGGGGTGCGACGCTCGGCAGACGTAATAAAAGAAGCGATCAACACATTTCAATCCACGCACCCCTTGCGGGGTGCGACTTCGACAAGTTTTTGGACTGATGACGATATTATTATTTCAATCCACGCACCCCTTGCGGGGTGCGACTGATGCCGCCGCGCTTGCTTACGGAAATTTTGCGATTTCAATCCACGCACCCCTTGCGGGGTGCGACTATCGCTGTTCGCGCCGCTGTCGCCGTTCCTGCGATTTCAATCCACGCACCCCTTGCGGGGTGCGACGTTTCGACGAATTCTTCGATGAACTCCGCATTGTCATTTCAATCCACGCACCCCTTGCGGGGTGCGACAATATTGTTCGTTGCTTTGTAATGTTTCTAAACATTTCAATCCACGCACCCCTTGCGGGGTGCGACCGTATCGCCGATATACTGTACGGCGATTGGAAACAATTTCAATCCACGCACCCCTTGCGGGGTGCGACGAAACATTCAGCAACTTTCGTGAAACATTACAAGATTTCAATCCACGCACCCCTTGCGGGGTGCGACCTACACGCGAAACACGGTGGACGCCGTGTAACGATTTCAATCCACGCACCCCTTGCGGGGTGCGACGTTGAATGCTGTGCCAATCTGTTTCACCGGAATCATTTCAATCCACGCACCCCTTGCGGGGTGCGACCACCTGCTTGCCTTCAAATACTGGTGATACTCGATATTTCAATCCACGCACCCCTTGCGGGGTGCGACTCTATATGCTGTATGGCATATAAAGCTTCACCCCCATCAAAGGGCGGACCAATCAAAAAATAAACTCTGATCGCTTAAATGAAACGATCGACTCATACAAAACGACCGATTTTTCTCCGCGAACCTATCGGCGTTTACGCATCATGCAAGGTCCGCGGAGATACTCGGCTCAAAACAAAAGTACACCTTCGCTGTCGTACTTTTGCTCCACGCCAAATTGCTCGATCCGCTTTTTCCAATTATTCCCGAGGTAGTAAAACCTCAGATTGTCCACTTTGGGATCGATCAGCTTGACCAGCCTATCCTTCAACAAAATAAACTTTCCGTATTCTAAATTGATCTCAAACACGGAATTTTGCACTCTCTGTCCGTAATTGACGCACTCTTTCGCGACGCGGCGAAGACGCGTTTTTCCTGCGGACGTCTGCGTGTTGACATCATAGGTAATAAGAACAAACATTACTCCACCTTGAGAGCCTGATAGCCGGAAAGTTCTCCGCGGACAAATTTAGCGAGCAAATTTGCCTGCACATAGGGAAACAACCCGAACTGCATCTTTTCTTTCAAAAACGGATGCATGACCACCTCTCGCTTTTTATTTTGCCAAAGCGTGATCACCTTTTTTCGCCCTTCTTCGTTCAGCAAAACGGCTCCGCTGACCTGTGTTTCAAAGTCATCTGCCTGAACGATCTTCAAATTGACGGCGCCGATCACAAGCCGTTCAACAGAAGAGCGAAATTCTTCCATCAGGTCGGACGCAAGCGATGCCCGCCCGGGACGCAGGGTATGGAATACACCGATATAGGGATCGAGCCCGACACATTCCAACGCCGAGGCGATATCGTTGGTGCAGACCGTATACAGAAAGGAAAGCATGGCGTTCGTACGATCGAGCGGAGGCCGCTTTGTCCTTGAAAACAGCCGAAACGCATCCCGCTGCTGAACGAACAGCCGATCGAATACAGAAAAATATGCCTTTGCACTCTCGCCTTCCAACCCGCGGAGGATATCCATATCTTCTTCCTGCCCGGTCCGATCCATATTGGCAGACAAGCTCTCGATACAACGCGACAACGCCCCGTCTGCATCCGTTTCGGGATGGTCTCGGCGGCTGCGCAGCAACAGGCTGCGGGCATTTTTCAGCTTTGCAAACAGGATCGCCTGCACCAGCGCAGCCTGCACCTCTGCACTGCCGAAACGCTCTATCTGCTGCTTCCGCAAGAAGACGTTGCCCTTTGTTTCACCCGTCACACGGGCAAGAAACCGGCCGGACGGAGAAATGAAACAGAGGCCGACGCTCTCTTTGGCACACTTACCCATCAATGCCGGGCTGCACCCGGGATAATTGAAACAATATATGTTCTCTAAATTGGTAAACGGCAAACGGACAAGTTCTTGCCCTGCCTCCGTCAAAACAACGTTTTCACCATCTAAGGAAAGATATCCCTCCTCCCTCGTTACATACAAGCTATTCAGTAATTTTCGCATTACCTTCCTCCGGCCTTGGGCAAACAGATATCCTTCATGGAGCACCCGCTGCACAATTCGCTCTTTCTCGGCGGCGGGATACTATTTTCCGCCCGGCACTCTGCTATCGCCAGCAAGATCTTTTGCAGCGCCTTGCGATCTGCTTCCTCAAAGATGACCGAAGTGCGCTTACGGATATCCCCATAGAAAAAGCAAGCGGCGCAATCTGTTTCAAACACATGATCTGCACATATCTTTTGCGCCAACAGCTGCATCCGGTCGGCAAACAGTGCATGCTCGCTGCGCGGCTTAGAAGGTTTATATTCTATGATCGTCATTGAAAACCGCTTTGCGTATTTTGAGACAAATGCTCCCTTTGCCGACGGCTTCAGCTCTAAAGCGTCCAATACGCCGAACAGCCCCCATGCATCGTTGTAAACCTGCACGGAACGCTCTACGATGCTGCCGCGAAGCGTCGCCGCCTGCCCGCCGTCCACCCGCTCATGCATCAATTTCGCCCTGTTGACAAAGGCGTTTTCACGCCAATCGCAGCCGATGTGGATGAGCCCCCAGCGATGCGGACAGTAGGCAAAGTGCTGCACCTCCCTGATCGCCACAGCGTCTTCCGACACAAAAGCGCCTACTGCGGCCGCATCAGAGTTTTTCAAGCAATTCGACTCCTTCCGGCATATTGCGGTCGATATCGACGGTATAATCTTTCCAGCTCCGCGCGACCTCCACTCCGTCTTTGCGGCGGACGGTCACCTTGTCAAACAACTCTGCGGAGGGCGCATTCCCCAACAGGCTCGCATGGCGGAATACGATGAGCTTGCGCATGCACATTTTGCCGCGGGCGGCGCTGTGGTCGTGCTCGAACATCTGCAGGATCGCAGTCCAGAGTTTTTCGAGATCCTCCTCCGAAAAGCCCGTCTTCTGTGCAAGCATGGCGGAAACATATCCCTCGGCGCGGTATAACCCGTAGGGGATAAAATTCTTTTTGCCCATCTCCGTCTCTTTGTTGGCTTTATCGCTCTCCGTCGTCACGGCCTGGCGGGTGATGGTGATCTCCTGCGGCAGAACGGGGTCGATGCTTTTGCCAAAGTTGATCTGCACGGGGCCGCGCACGATGCCGCACCAATTTTCACCGGTATTCATGACTGCCCCAAATGCACGCACATCAAAATAATTTTGGCAGATATAGTCGCGGGCAATGCGGACACTGTCTGCATTTTTCCCCTTCTCCTTCGTCTTCAGCTCGCATGCCTCGTAGGCCTCGGTAAACTTGGTATTGAGCGCCTTGTCCGTCTTGATGAGGATATTGCAGCCGGGCTCACCTTCATACGCGATCTCGACAAAATTGCGGATCTTGCGCTTGAGGCAGACATCCGTCACGATCCCCATGCTCGTTTCGGCATCCACGCGGGGCATGTTGCCCGCATCGGGATCGCCGTTGGGGTTGCCGTTTTCACAGTCAAAGAGCATCACAAATTCATAGCGGTTTGCAAGAGGTGCCATAATCAATTTTCTCCTTTATCTTTCTTTTCGTAAAATTTTTGTTTTTGCTGATAGTAGCCGAGGATAAACATCCCCTGCCGCTGCGTATCACATGTTTTCGGGAAACCGTCGATCTTAGATAAGATCTCTTGCATGAGCTTATCTTTGTAGATGCGGTTGCCGTCATCGAGTTTGGCAAGGTGCGGCTGCGCGAGCTTCAAAAGGCGCGGAAACACCAGATAAGGCGTTGCGCAGGCGGATGAAAAGTACTTGTCTTTAATGGTCGCGTTGATATCGCCGAGCGCCTCCGTCTGGACCTTTTCCAATACGGCAAACAATCTGCCTAAATTATAGGCGGTATCGGTGCTGTTTTCTTGCAACATATTGTATTCTCCTTCCGAAATAATATTTTTTCTGATCAAGCAGGCCTTGATGATGCGGGCACGGGTCGAACTGACGGCATAAAACTTCTTTTTCGCATCGTCATGGTCTGTTTTGCAGCGCCTGACGGCCGTCGTCAGCATAGACTGCGGATAGGGCGTCCCCTTGATGACAGCAAGGAGCAGCTTTGCCTGCAGGGCGGGGTCGACCGCTTCGTTTGTGAGCGGCGATTGAAGGGCCCTGTCGATCTCCCACAGGGAAAGCTGCCTGTCTTCGGGCGAAAAGCTCATATCTCTACAATGCTTCATTACGTTCCGCATCATTTTGCCGAAGGAATTCCGCTCGAAGATCTTGACGGACAGGCGGCTTGAATTTGGCTTTATCCCCAAAACATAAAACTGCGTCGAAACATCGATACCCGCCAAATCAGACATCTTGCCCGCGGCAAGGCGTATGAAAACAGATTTGAGGTCCTCATCCGAAAGCCCTTCCTGCGAAGGGAACACGGCAAAAGAGAAGACATTGAGATACGGATCTTCCGCACCCGCCGTATTCGCCCAAAAGAGAATGGTCATATCATCGATGATCTGCTTATGTTTGGGAGAAGAAACAAGATACTTCAGCGCCTTGGTATATTTTTTCATGCTTTCGACGGAGATGCTGCTGTTATAAGACTGCTTGCGCCCATAAGACTCAAACGCCGGCTTATTAAAACAGACAAGGCTCACCTCCGCCAGCCCGCCCTTGATCCCCGAAACGCTGTCGTGCAGGCGGGCAAGCGGCCCCGTTTTTCCGCTGACGGCGCACTGCCCGATGACGGCATCCTTTTCGTCCTCCGGCGAAGGCTCGAGCGAGCGCTTCCACCTTTCGCGGACGGAAAGCAGGCTGTTGAGCGGCTGCGTCTCCGCGCCATAGAGCGTGATGACGAACTTTGCCCCTTGATACGCCTTTCCGAGCGTCGTAAGGAATGCATTCTGCGTCTCCAGCTCCGGCTGCCAGCGGCGCAGAAACGCACAGTACGCGGCAACGAGCGGATCGGAAAGCCCCTCCAAAAAAGCGAGGTTCACTTCGCGGCACTTTTCAAACGCCTCGACCGCCTTCTTCCCCGCAACGAGCGCCTGCGCTTCCTTGTCCCATTCCAGCCCGAAGAGATACTTTTCGCGGTGGTCGATAGTCTCCGCCGCGATGCCGGGGATAGACTTGCGGAAAGGAAAGGTCTCGTCCAGCCCGACCGTCTTTTTCTTTTTGCCGACGACGACATCTTTTACATGCGGCAAAATAGCGGAGATCGACCCGTCCTCCAGCAAAACGAGATTCCAGCCTACATTGTTGACGACGGAATACCCGTCCTGCGGAAGCTCTTTGTCCCCGCGGCTGCGGAGAAGATCGTAATATTCACAAAGAGATCTCAGCATACGAGCTCCTTTGCGTACGCCCCGACATCTATCACGCCGTCACGCATTTTCGGGCGATAAAACCGCGGCTCCGCGCGGTCGGTGGCATTCCCTTCCGCATCCTTTTGATAGACGAGATCGTACAGCATAAACCCGAGATCGGTCTCGCCGCAAAGAGCGCTGGGCGGCAGTGACTCTGCAAGCGTGACCTCGGCGGGAAATTCGCGGCAGCCCAAGCACGGCTTGTGGAAGAACTGCCCCTTTCTGAGGCGGCGCAGCAGGATATTATAGCACTTTTCTTCCGTCATCCCCGGTTCGGCATCCTCCGTCAGCACAAAATGAAACTCTACGCCATACTCTACGTCTTTCAAAAGCAAGCTGGCGCGCTGCGTCCTTTGTTCGGCGGTGTAAAGGCTGCCGTCGTTTTTTCCCTGCATCCGATCTTTGACGAACCGCAAAGAAACTTTTTCCGAAAGCTCATTGCGGCGGATATTGACAAAATCGATGGGGCGATAGACGACAATCTTATCGATCACGTAGCGGACGCCCGGGTGCCAATAGATCGCCGAGATAAGCCCGGCAAGCGCGCTCGGGGTGGGCACATCGTAGCTGACGCGCTCAACTTTCATCTCCGGCCGCGAAAAGAGCGCATACTCTCCGCGGATCAAGATCTTAAATCCGTACATAGTCCCTCCTTATAATTATTTATAGTATGATATCACAAGACGCATCCGGCCGAATACCGGTCTCCTCGTCATAATACCCGAAATGGGTCAAAAACCAAAGCCCGTTCTCCTCCTTCAAAACGCCCTGCTCAAGCAGCTGCGAAAACTCATTCCCGCGCAGAGAAACGGAATACGCCTGCAGGCGGCGCTTTGCCGCCCTTCCGCCCGCGGCAAGGCTTTCGATGGCGGCGGCTTCCGTTTCATCGCCCGGATAGACGACGATGATACCGACGCTGTTATCGTCAATGAGCTTGAAATCGCGCGCGCAGCTTTCAAACAAAAATCCGTTTGCCGTGATGTATCTGCGGAAATTATACGTGTCCCGCTCCTGCTTTTCATATTCAAAAAGCCGATCGAAATAGGCGCGGATGCCCGCCTCGTCTGTCGGGGCATACTCCTGAGCGACCTGCCGCGAAAAATGCTGCCTCACCTGCATATGCTTGTCTGCCGTAGCAGATACGGCATCCTCTAAGTCGAAGCAAAACGCCGTACAAGTTTCTGCCCCGCGGCTTCCGTTGCGGTTGCAGCGCCCCGCCGTCTGCAGCAAATTGTCGAGCCCCGCGCGCTCGCGGAATACCCGCTCGAAATCGAGGTCTACGCCCGCTTCGATGAGCGAAGTTGAAACGAGCACGAATTTTCTGCCCTCAACGAGCGCTTGTTTTACATTTTCTATCACGCGCGCACGGTCGCGCTTCGTCATATAGGTGGAAAGATGATACTTTTCACCGGGGAGCAATGCATACAGCGTTCGCGCCGTCTTTCTCGTATTGACGACGATCAGCGACGAATTTGCTTCGGCTGCAAGAAAGAGAAGCCGTTCCGCCGTTACCGACCCGAGATCTTTGATTTTGCAGCGCTCGAATACCGGAAAGACAGATCTGTCACGGATGAGCTCGCACTGCCTGACCCCGCCGCATCCGAATGACGCCATCCACTTCCCGAAATCAGGCATCGTCGCCGTTAAAAAGAGCGCCCGGCAGGAATACTGCGTCACGAGCAATTTAACTGCTTCCAGGCACGGCTGATAAAACAAAGACGGGAACATGTGCACTTCATCGAATACGAGCACGCTCTGTGCGATATTGTGAAGTTTTCGCGCCTGCGAGGGTCGGTTCCCGTAGATCGATTCAAAAAACTGCACATTCGTCGTCACGATGATGGGCGCATCCCAATTCTCCGCCGCATGCCTCAGTTTTTCTCTCGTCGACTCTTCTTTGATGCTGTCGTGATCGAAATTGCAATGATGTTCCAGCACCGCATCCTCTCCGAACAAATCGCGAAATACTTTGGCGTTTTGTTCGATGATGCTCGTATAGGGAATGATATAGACGATCCGCTTCAGCCCCAGCCGTACCGCCCGTTCCAGAGCAAAATACATACTGGCAAGCGTCTTACCGCTGCCCGTCGGCATATTCATGAGATAGAGCTCCGCATCCTCGTCCCGATGAGAGAGCACCTGCTCCAAGAGGCTGCGCCGCGCACGGGCAACGGGAGTATCCGCAGGGAATGACGCCATCTTTTCTTCTATCTTTTTCAAACAAATGGCGAGATCGACCGACGGCGTTTGCCTCTCGCCGCTGCAAAAGCGCTCGGTATCGAGGAAGTCCGCGTCCGTCAGCGAAGAAAACATCATGCGGATCCAAAAGGCAAATTCTTTCAGACCGGCCTCCCGTTCGGCTGAAAGCGAGATACGATACGGCGGCTTGACGAGCGGAGCTATGCTAAGCTCTTCTCGGTACGCGGAATAATCTTGCGTTTTCCGCTTTATGCGCGCCAACAGCGTAGGCTCTTCGGGCGGATCGATCTTAGTTCCTATGTCGGGGAGGCCGCCATGATGGCCGGCAATGCAGTAGTCCGCCCCCGGCAGGCGGTATTTTGCGCTCTCCGCCGCCCCGCAGACGGAATGCTCCACCTGTATATTGCGCTCGCCTCGGATACGCCTTTGAAAATTTTCCTGATACTTCCCGATGTCGTGCAGCAGCCCGAGATCGCGCGCATACGGTTCTTCGCACCACAAAGCGGAAAAGCGAGCACAAAGTTCCGCCACCCCTTCCGCATGGTCTCGGATCGTCTGCCATTGTTCTTTCGGAAAACCTTCTTTTGAATGTGCCAAATATATCACCTTTTTCCCTCCACGATTTTATGTCCTTATCATATCACATAAATCAGGCATACGTCCGCCTGTTTATAAAAATTTTTTGAAAATTTTTTGCCATTCTCCTTTCTCTCGCAAGGACGTACATTTCCGTCCTGCGGAAACCGATCTGCTCGACGCGCCCGCTGTTTTTCAGAAATCGCCCCCGCCCGTACCGAAGCCTTTCCCTTTCTGCGACAACAACTCCGATCCCTGCGAAAATTATTTCATCCTGCCGAAGCCGCTCCCCGCTCGCGGCAGCCATTTGATTTCGACATATATATACATATTATAACCCGTTTCACGCCGAATGTCAATAGTAAATTGAAAAAATATATATTACCCTTCGCGTCTGCGCCTTCTCTGTCCCCAACTTCCCGTCGGCGCACAGATTCTGTGCCCAAAGATCCTGTGCCTAAATTGTGCCCAAAGCAAAAAACACCACATATAGCATGTAAACCGACAAAATTTACTACTATATATGGTGTTTTTTAATGCTGGTGGAGATAGTGGGAATCGAACCCATGACCTCTTGAATGCCATTCAAGCGCTCTACCAACTGAGCTATATCCCCGTATGAAAGCAGAGAAAGCCTTGCGCGGGGCGAATGCTCCGCGCAAGCTGCCTTGTTTGTAAAAAATTATTCTTCCGGTTTGATGGCGCCGACGGGGCAGCCGTCTTCACACGCGCCGCAGTCGATGCAGACGTCCGGATCGATCTGATACTGGGTGTCGCCCTGGGAGATGGCGCTGACGGGGCAGGTTTCTGCGCAGGCGCCGCAGGAGATGCATTCTTCAGAAATTTTATGTGCCATTGTTCATTCCTCCGTGTTTATAATTGTTCCTTACCGTGTTTGTATTATAGCATATCCGCAAAAAATAGTAAAGACTTTGCGGCAAATTTTTTTGATTTTTTTGAAAAATCCGCAGCGCCTGCCAAAAAGGCTTAGGCGCGCAGGTCATTCGGCGGGCTCATCGCCGCCTTTTGCGCCGCGCTCGGGGCGCAGACGCCTGTTTTTGCCGCCGCGGCGGTCGTCTTTACGGGGCCGCTCCTGCCCGCGCTCCTGCTTTTGGCGGGGGCGGTCCTGCCCGCGCTCCTGCCGGGGCGGGCGGTCCTGCTTCTGGCGGCGGGGCCGTTCCTGCCCGCGCTCCTGCCGGGGCGGGCGCTCTTCGCGCGCGGGGCGGGGCGGGACCTCTTCCGGCTGCTCGGGCAGCACGTCGGCCTCGTCGGCGGGGTCGTCTTTTTCCGCCTTGTCGGCCTTGGAATTTTTGAAGCGGATCTCGGATACGGGGAAATCTTTATACACGAGGGCGCCGTCTTTTTCGATCTTGACGCGCACGATCATCTTCAGCATGTTGTTGGAGACGACGCTGCCCTTGCCCTCGGGCGTGGAGACTTCCGAGCCGACCTTGGGCATCTGCTTGTACACCTCGGCGTAGTAGTCGTTTTCGTAGCTTAAACAGCACATCAGCCTGCCGCACAGGCCGCTGATCTTGCCGGGGTTGAGCGACAGCCCCTGCACCTTCGCCATTTTGATGGACACCTTTTTGAACTCGGGCAGAGCGCCGGCGCAGCAGCACTCTCTGCCGCAGGGGGCGATGCCGCCCAAAAGGCGCGTTTCGTCGCGGATGCCGATCTGCCGCAGTTCGATGCGGATGCGGAAGGTGCCGGCGAGGTCTTTGACCAGTTCGCGGAAGTCTACCCGCCCGTCGGCGGCGAAATAGAAGATGACCTTGTTGCCGTCGAAGGCGAACTCGCAGTCGATCAGCTTCATGGCAAGGCCGTGCTTTTCGATCTTTTCCTGGGCGATCTTCATCGCCTGCGGCTTGCGCTCGATATTGCGGCGCACCTGCTCGCGGTCTTTATCGGTGGCGATGCGCAGGATGGGTTTGAGCGGCTGCACGACCTCGGCGTCGTCTACCTCTCTGGGCAGAAAGGCGACGGTGGCGAACTCGGTGCTCTTGCTCGTCTCCACCACCACCTGCATCCCCTCTTGGTACTGTTCGTCTTCATTGGGGGCAAAGTAGTACACTTTGCCGCCGTCCTTAAATTTGATGCCGATTACTTTCATCGTCCCTCCAAAATACCTGCCAGCAGCATTTCAATGCTCATCGCGGAATTTGCGTTAAATTTCAGCTCGTACTCGGTGCGCGCCGCAGCTTCCAGCGCCCGCACCAGCGCCCCCTCGGTATACCTGCCCGCGGCGCGGGCAACGAGCGCTTCGTCCGCGCCCGAAAGCAGCAGGTCTTTGCGGCCCAGCTTGTACAGGAGCGCGTCACGCACGGCAAGGCGCCAAAGCTGCACAAAGCGCGCGGCCTCTTCTTTCCCCGTGCGGCGGCGGGCGGCCTGGGGGATGACGGCGGGCGACAAGGTCGCCAGCAGCTGCGCCGCCTCTTCCGCCTCCGCGCCCAGGGGGCCGCCTTCGGCGAGCTCTTCCGCCCTGCCCAGCGCCCCGCCCGCCAGGGCGGCGATGGCGGCGGCGTCCTGCCGGTGCGGGTACCTGCGGCGGATGTAAGAAGCGATCTCTTCTTCGGGGAAGGAGAGCAGCTCCAGCCGCTTGGCGCGCGAGCGCACGGTGGGCAGCACGGCATATTCGCCCGTGGCGCCCAATAAGAAGTATACCCCCGCGGGCGGCTCTTCCAGCACCTTCAACAGTTTATTCTGCGCGGGGGCGAGCATATCCTGCACGTTGTCGAGGATGAACAGCTTTCTGTCCCCTTCCACCGGCTTGATATAGCAGTCTTCGAGCAGCTCTTTGACCTGCTCTACACCCGCGCGCTGCCCGGGCGCGGGGAAGATGCGGCAGTCAGCAAAGCATTCCTCTTCCACCAGCCGCTGCGTGCGCGCGTCCGCCCCCAAAACGAGCAGCGCCAGCTGTTTGAGGAAGGGGCGCAGGCTGCGCCCGTCGGGGCAGATAAAAAGGTACGCGTGCGCCAGCCTGCCGCTCGCCGCATCGCCCGCCAATATGCGGTAGGGGCGGCTGTTTTGAAACAGTTCCATGGCCCGCCTCAGATCAGGCCGCGGCCCGCCAGCAGGGCGCGGATCTTTTCGTTCGTTTCAAATTTTGTGCCCGAACAATCGACGCGGACGATCTGTTCGGGGTATTCTTCCGCCAGGCGCAGATACCCTTGATACACGCGGGCGTGGAAGGCTTCCCCCGCCTGCTCGATGCGGTCGTTTTGGTCGGCGCCGTGCTTGCGCTCGAAGGCGCTGCGGGGCGGGATATCCAAAAACAGGGTGATATCCGGCATGTGCCCCTGCAGGGCAAAGGAATTGACGGCGCGCAGAAAATCCATGTCCAGCCCCCTGCCGTAGCCCTGGTAGGCGAAGGAGGAGAAGATATAGCGGTCGCACAGCACCGTCTTGCCCGCTTCCAGCGCGGGGAGGACGGTATCGGACAGGTGCTGCGCCCGCGCCGCCGCGTACAGCAGCGCCTCGCACTCATCCGTCATGGCGGTGTTCTTTCCGTCTAAAATGACGGCGCGGATGGCCTCGGAGATGGCGCTGCCGCCCGGTTCGCGGGTGACGACGCACTCTTTGCCCCGTTCGGCGAGGTATTGGGAGAGGAGGCGGATCTGCGTCGATTTGCCCGCGCCCTCGCAGCCTTCAAATGTGATGAACGTTCCTTTCATAGCCCTCCTCGATGACGGCGATGCGCCCGCCGGCGACGCCGAAGGTGTGCGCCCCGCCCGCCAGCGCCCGCACGGCCGCCGCCGTGATGCGCTCCCCCGCCGTGACGACGGGATAGCACGGGGGCGTGACGCCCGCGTTGCGCGCCGCCACCCTGCCCTCTGCCGCGGCAAGCGGGACGAGTTCGTACGGGGCGGACAGCGCCTGCAAATACCCCACTGCCGCCTCGCCGTGCGCGGGGAGCGAGGGGAAAAACGGTTCGCCCCGCAGCCCCTCCGCATGGGCGAGCACCGCCTTTGCAAAGGCGAACAGCGCCCCCGGCGGGGTGAGCGGCGAATTGTATGCCAACAGGTAGCGGCCGTCTTCCAGCTCGCACCAGATGTCCTCTTTTGCCAGCGCATCCGCCATGGCGCGGGGAGAGATGCCCGCGGGCGCGAGGTCTACAGCCAAAGACAGCGTTCGGGAAGGGAAGCAGCGGATGCCCGCCGCCTTGAGCAGCGCTTCCGCCGCGGCGCGGTCTGCCCGCACGGCGGCGCACAGCGCCGCGCCCTCTTCCGCCATGTACTTGACGCCGTATTCCACCGACGCCATCACGGGATAGGAAGGGCTGGTGGTGCGGAACAGCTGCACCGCCTCTTCCGCCGCCGCCCGCCATGCGGCGCGGCCGCACAGCAGCGCCCCCTGGGTGAAGGTGGGCATGGTCTTGTGCGAGCCGTCTACCCATAAGTCGGCGAACCTGCCCGCGTAGGAACCTGCACAAGCGGCGTCGAAGGGCATGAACGCCCCGTGCGCGCCGTCTATCAAGAGCGGCGCCTTGTGCGCGTCGCAGATGCGGCGCAGGGCGGGAAGGTCGCACACCCCGCCGTAATAGCCGGGCGAGGTCAAGAGCACCGCCGCGCCTTCATGCTCTCGCAGCGCCCTCTCCACGCTTGCGGGAGAAGGCGGCAGCCACGCGCCCTCGTATTCTTCATTTTCAACGATGACGGGCGAAACGCCCAGCAGCGCGCAGGCGTTGTAGGCGCTCTTGTGCGCGTCCCGCGGCAGCAGCAGCTTTTTTGCGCCCGCAGCGCGCACCATGGCGTACACGCCCGAAGAGGAGCCGTCGGTGAGGATACAGGCAAAACCGGCGCCGAGGATGGCGGCGATGTCTTCCTGCGCGGCGGCGATGACGCCGCAGGGGTCTTCGAGCGCGTCGGAAAAGGGAAGTTCGGTGATGTCGAAGGGGGCGGAAAAACAAAGGGGGAAGCGCAGCCCGTCCCCTTTATGCCCCGGCATATGCAGCCGCCCCGCGGGCGGCGCCGTGTAGCCGCGCAGGGCGCGGCAGATGTGCAGTTCCATATCAGGCGTAGTTTTCCGCCAGCCAGGCAAGCAGGGTGAAAGGCTCGAAGCGGCTGTCGTCAAAGCCGACGGAGCCGGTGTTGAGCACCGCCATGCACAGCCCCTCGCCCGAGGCGGGGGAATTGGCGGTATTGAGGGCGAATTCGCCGATGTGCTTGAGGTTGGAAAGGTCGAAGGCGAAACAGGTGGTATACCCTTCCCCTTCCGAAACGTGATCCAGCCCTTCCCCGTCCATGTCGGCGGGGTAGACGATCTCGCGCAGCTCGACGGGGTCTTCCGCCGACTCGTTGGTCACCCAGCCGCGCACCTGCAAAAAGGCGCTCCGCAGCGCCTCGACGCGGGCAAGTTCGGAAGGGAGCGCCGCCATGAGGGAGCTCTCCGTCTTATACCGCTTGTCCCCTTCCATGCGGGCGCGGAAATTCCGCTCCACGGCCGCCTCGTCCAAGCTGCCTTCGGCGCAGTTGCCGCCGTAAAAGCCGTTCAGGTATTCTTCGCAGTCCTTGAAATAGCTGGAAAACACGACCTCGCGGCTCGCGCCCAGCATTTCGGTGGCGTCAAAATCTTCCTGCCCCAGCCACACGGCGTTGGTGGCAAAGCTCATCAGAAAGTCCTGCGCGGGCGAAGAGCGGGTGAGGTAGCCCTCGTCGCTGTATTCGTAGCCGGTATCGGAGAGGAAGATGACGTCTCCCTGCCCCGCCGAAAACTGCGCCTGCAGCGAGCTGGTGAGGGTATCGTCTTCCGCGAGGGTGTTGACGGTCACTTCCAGCACGTCGAAGGAGAGCGCCCCCTCGCTCTGCCACTTGGCAAGGTCGGGCGCCACTTGCAGCGACGCGCCGGGATAGGTGTACAGCTCGAACGCCTGCCCGCGCGTGGGGCGGGTGGCGGTAGAGGTGAACAGCAGCAGCCACGCCGCCACCGCGGCGATGCAGATGCAGGCGATCTTGATCCAGTCGTACGATAAGAGCAGGCCCAGCCTCTCTTTGGTGATCTTCGCGTCCATGCTCTCCCCCCCCCCTTTTTCCGCGCCGTCAGCGGATCTCTTTGATCTCGACCTCGTAGTCGAAGCCGTTGGGCGCGTGCACGGTCACCTTGTCGCCGCAGCGGGCGCCGACCAGCGCCGAGCCGAAGGGAGAATCGATGCTGACGATGTTCTTGTCGGGGTCGGCCTCGGTAGAGCCCATGATCTTATAGGTGACCGTCTCTTCCAGGTCGTAGTCGTACACGGTGACGGTGTTGCCGAAGTGCACCTTGCTGTTGTCGGTGCTCTCTTCCATGATCTTGGCGTTTTTGATCTTGTTTTCCAGCTCGCGGATCTCGCTCTCGTTGAGCGCCTCTTCGTTTTTGGCCGCGTCGTATTCCGCGTTTTCGGAAAGGTCGCCGAAGCCGCGCGCCACTTTGATGCGCTCGGTGATCTCTTTTTTCTTCTCCGTCTGCAGGTACTTCAAGCGCTCTTTGGCCTCGTCGTACCCTTCTTGCGTCATGATGAATTCTTCCGCCATTTTACTCTACCTCTGGGTTTGAATTTTTGTTTTCCTGTCCGTATTGAAAAGAGTGATCCCGCGCGGGGCGGAACCACCTTACACTTTATCTATTATACAGCAGCGGCCGCCGTTTTGTCAAGTTATAACGGGAAGCCAATAGGAAGCCGCGGCGATTTGCTCCCTTTGCGGGAAGAAGCCGCCGCACGCGGGCGGGTAAACCGAAGCGCGCGGGCGGGCGGTCCCTGCCGATTCGCCCCGGCCAAGCACCGCGTCGGCCGACGCCCGCACTCAGCCGCGGATCTGCCGCACATAGCGGGCGATGCGCTCGGTGGCCTCGTCCAAATTCGCCATCGACGTGGCGTACGAGCAGCGGATGTGGTATCTGCCCGCCTCGCCGAAGGCGTCGCCGGGCACGGCCGCCACCTTTTCCGCCCGCAAGAGCCCCGTGGCGAACTCTTCGCCCGTGACGCCCAGCTCCCGCACGGAGGGGTACACATAGAACGCCCCGCGCGGCTCGAAGCAGGGCAGCCCCGTGCGGTTGAAAAAGTCTACCATGAGCAGGCGGCGCTTGTCGTACTCGTCGCGCATGGCCTCGACCACGGCAAAGTTGTCGCCGAAACCGTCTTTGAGCGCCTCGATGGCGGCATATTGGGCGGCGGCGGGGGCGCACAGCAGGGTGTACTGGTGGATCTTGAGCATGGCGGCGTCCAGTTCGGGCGGGGCGCACACGAAGCCGATGCGCCAGCCCGTCATGGCGAACGCCTTTGAAAAGCCGTTGATGACCACCGTGCGCTCGAACATACCGGGGAGCGACGCCACCGAAACATGCCTGCCGCCGTAGGTGAGCTCGGCGTAGATCTCGTCGGAGATGACCAGAAGGTCGTGCTTTTGGATGACGGGCACCAGCGCCTCTAACTGGGCGCGGGTCATGATGCCGCCCGTGGGGTTGTTGGGATAGGGCAGCAGCACCGCCTTGGTGCGGGGGGTGATGGCGGCTTCCAGCGCCTCGGGGGTGAGGATGAAGCCGTTCTCCTGCACGCAGCGCACCGATACGGGCGTGCCCCCCGCCAGCTGCACGCAGGGCACATAGGATACATAGCCGGGGTCGGGGATGAGTATCTCGTCCCCTTCCTCGCACACGGCGCGCATGACGAGGTCTATCCCCTCGCTGGCGCCGACGGTGACGATGATGTGCTCGGCGGGATAAGGCGCGGCAAAGCGCTCTTCCATATAGCGGGAGATGAGCGCGCGCAGGGCGGGCAGCCCGCGGTTGCCCGTGTACTGGGTGTAGCCGCGGCGGATGCTGGTGACGGCGGCGTTGCGGATGTGCCAGGGGGTGATGAAGTCCGGCTCGCCCACGCCCAGCGAGACGGCGTCCTTCATTTCGGAAACGATATCGAAAAATTTGCGGATGCCCGAAGGCTTTAAGTGCTCCGCGCGGGAATTGACGAACTTTCTCATGCCTGCACCGATATCCGCAGGCGGTTGTCGTCTTCCTTGTCGGTGACGGTGCCTTCGATCTTATATTTTTTGAGGATAAAATGGGTGGAGGTGGAGAGGATGTCGTCCAGCGTAGACAGCCGTTCGGACACGAAGCGCGCCACCTCGCGCAGCGATCTCCCTTCGATGAATACCGCCAGGTCGTACCCGCCGCTCATCAGATAGCAGCTTTTGACCTCGTCGAAGCGGTAGATCTCTTCGGCGATGGCGTCGAAGCCGTTCATCTTTTGGGGAGAGACGCGCACCTCGATGAGCGCCTGCACGATCTCGTCGGCGAGCCGCTCGCCGTTGACGATGGCGGTGTATTTGACGATGACCCCCTGCTTTTCCATCTCTTCGATGGCGGAAACGATCTCGTTTTCGGTGCGGCGCAGCATGACCGCGATCTTGGCGGGCGTGTAGCGGCAGTCTTCCTGCAAAATATTTAAGATGTCTGTCTGCAACTGTTCCATGGCCTGTACTCCTTTTCGCCCGCAGCGGGCGGGCGTTTTCTTGCAATAAGTATATATTTTTATGCCGTAGATGTCAATTATATTTTACTTTTTGCAAAATTTTCGCTATACTCTTAGGGAAAAATAAGAAAAAACGGCCGCACGGGGAAAGAGCGGCCGCGGCAGGGAGAGCGCCATGTTCAAAATTTGGGCAAAAGTGATGAAAGAGGGCAAGATCGTCCGCCAGTTCGTGTACGAAAACGAAGAAAAGCTGACCTGGTCTCACTTTATGCAGTACATGTTCGATATCTGCCGCGAGCTCGACGTGCCCACCCCCGTGGTGCTCAAATCGCACATATTCAACTTTGCCAAGTTCAACCACGTCCGCTTTCTGCCCCGCGACTTTGTGGAAGGGGTAGACTTCGACTATCTGCTGCTCGAACATTTGGTGTTTTGACGCCGCTCGGTTCACGAAAATCTCGCCGCGACGGCGGCTGCGATTTTCCGTGAGGAAGGGAGAAACCCGCCGTGCGCCCGCCGCCCATTCCCGCGCTCGCTCAGGATGACAGGAGCTGATCGTCATTTCGACCGAGGGAAGGAGCAACGCGACTGACCAAGTGGAGAAATCTTGCGCGGTGCGTATCGAGAGACAAGCGCCTTCTCTTTTCATGCCTTCACCCTTTTTAAGGGGAAAGGGGGGACCGCTTGCGGTGGATGAGGGTTGATTTAACCTTTTATTACTCTCTTTGCCTATAACAAGGACGGTATCCCCTCATCAGGCGCTCCGCGCCAGGTCCCTTGGGGGGAAGCCATGCATAGAGACGTGTTCGGAACAGCTTCTGCTTCCTATACAAGATCCCTCCACTTGGTCGCTTTTACAGGGCTCCCAAAAAGTATCGAAGAACTTTTTGGGAAGAGGAGCGGCAGGCGCAACGGGCAAAACGGCAAACGAAGTGCGCCGTCTGCCATGGCGCCTTGGCGCGACGAGGTCGGGATGACAAAGGCGGGGCGCCTTCTCTCGCTCAATATGAATGTAGAAGAGGAAGGCTTTTTGCCGCCGTCCAAAATTTTACATTCTACATTCTACATTTTACATTCTACATTCTACATTCACCATTTCCCCCGCCCCTTTCTTTCCGACACATAAAAAATTTGCCATATTCGCTTGACTTTTGCGCGGTTTTTTGTTAGCGTATATATCCGGTAGGTTTTCGGAAAACACTACCTAAAAACAACCGAGGTAACTGAATATGAAATTCACCGTCAAAATGCTATGCAGGGCGGGCATCGTCGCCGCGCTGTACGCCGTACTCACCGTCCCCCTGGGCGCGCTCGCCTTCGGCTCGATCGGCTTCCAGATCCGCCCCGCCGAGGCGCTGACCATGCTTCCCCTCTTTTATGCGGAGAGCATCCCGGCGCTGTACGTCGGCTGCCTGATCGCCAACATCTTTACAGGCAGCGTGTGGGACATCGGCCTAGGGAGCCTGGCATCGCTCGTCGCCGCGGCGCTCACCTTTGCCGCGGGGAAGCTGATCAAGAACACGGCGCTCAAACCCGTCGTGGGCGGGCTGTTCCCCGTGCTGGTGAACGCCTTTGCCATCCCCGCCGTGCTGCTTTTAAGCGGCTTTGCCTACGGCAGCTACTGGTTCATGTTCGCGTCGCTGCTGCTGACGCAGGGCATCTGGGTGTACGCACTGGGCATTCCCCTCTACTTTGCCGTGCACGGCCTGCGCAGGAAGGGCGTTTCCGCCTTCTGCGACAACCATACCGGCACCCCTTTGACGAACAAGGCAGACGCCGCCGCAAAATAGAGCGGGGCATTGCAAACTACGCGGGCGCGCACGATCCGAGGTGCGCGCCCTTTTTGCGCCTTCGGCGCGCAAGGTACACGCGCCGAAGCCGCCGCCCGCCCTTTTGCCTCGCCGCCCTTCCGCCGCCCCTGCCTTTTGACCGCGGCGCGCGCGTCCGCACGGATGCGCGTGCCGCGGCCGCCGCCCGCACTCCCTGCCGCGCCCTTCCGCGCCAAAGCCGACCGCCGCGCCGCCCTTTTGCCTCGCCGCCTTCCGCTTCCTTCTCCTCTTTATTCACCTTCTGCATGGCGCGTCATTTTTTAACATATGTTCGTATTTTTGGAAAAAATAGTTGACTTTTTGCCCCGTTTCGGCTATAATATCGTTGCAAATGCAACATATAGGTGAAGATATGGACGTTACGACTTCACTCTTTGACGGAGTGACGAAAAGCGAATACGCCGCCATGCTCAACTGCTTCAAGGCGAGCCTGAAGACCTACCGCAAGGGCGAAGAGGTGCCCGTGCCCGCAGGCCGGGTGGGCCTGGTGCAGCGGGGGGCGGTGGGGCTCATCCGCACGGACGAAGGCGGCGCGCGCACCATCTTCGAGCAGCTGAAAAAAGGCGGCGTGTTCGGCGACATGCTCGGCTTTATGCGGACGGACACCTGCTATTACCTTGTAGCGGAAGAGGAGTGCGACGTGCTGTACATCGACTACGAGCACATCGTAAAGCGCTGCCCCAACGCCTGCCGCCACCACAGCACGGTGGTGGCGAACCTGGTGCGGCTGATGAGCGAAAAGACGCAGGCGCTTTCGGCGCATTTAGAGATCCTTTCCCGCCGCACCACGCGCGAAAAGCTGCTGGCGTACTTTTCCATGCTGGCGGCGGAGCACAAGAGCTCGTACTTCACCCTGCCCTTTTCGCAGACCAGCCTTGCAGACTACATCTGCGTGGACCGCAGCGCCATGGCGCGCGAGCTGCGCAAGATGTGCGACGAAGGCCTGATCGAGATGGACAGGCGCAACGTAAAGCTCATCCGCAGCTGAATAATACCATCCTTGTCATCCAGACGCGGGAGCGCGGTAGAAAAGAGCCCCCTCTGTCATCCTGAGCGAGCACGGCGCAGCCGTGCGAGTCGAAGGATCTCGGCAGCAAAGACTCTTGCGTTTTCCCCCACAAAAAACATACATTCGCCGCCTGCCGACAAAGTTCACAAAACTATTTTCGGCACGGCCTTGCCTTTTTTCAACAGGTGTGGTAAACTATATATAGGTATCATTGGGCAAATGTGTACAAATTGTGAAAATTTTGGCACATCGCCGCCTTTGGCGCGGAACACATTTGCCGGGAGGATAATATGGACGAAAAAGAAGGAAACGATCTGTTCAACGAGCCGCAGGGAGACAACGCCCCTGCCGACCCCGCCCCGCCCGCCGCGCCGAACGGCCCGCAGGCGGAGGACATGACCCCGCAGGCGGACGCACCGCAGGCGGAGACCCCGCAGCCCGAAGGCCCTGAAAAGCAGCGTTCGGAAGCGGACAAAGAAAAGCGCAAAAAGCGCATCCTCGCCGTCGCGCTGGCCGCCATCCTGGTGGTCATCGTGGTGCTGATCATTTTACTGCTGCTGCGCTCCTGCCAGCCCGGGCACGTGTATTCGGGCGTGTGGGGCAGCGACGACAACCAGCACTGGCAGATCTGCGACGACTGCGGCGAACCTTCCGAAAAGGAAGACCACCACTTCGGCGACTGGACTATCACCAAGCAGCCCACCTGCACCGAAGAGGGCGCGCGCGAGCACACCTGCGTGGAGTGCGGCAAGACGGTGAGCGAGACCATCCCGCCCGAAGAGCATGACTGGGGCGATTGGGTGATCCTGCTCGACCCGACCTGCACCGAAGAGGGCCGCGTCCGCCACGAGTGCAATACCTGCGGCGCGGTGGAAGAAGAGACCGTCGCCCCCACCGGCCACTACTGCGACGAAGACGACTGGCAGCGCGACGAAGACGAGCACTGGCACATCTGCACCGTCTGCGGCGAAGAATTTGACCGCGGCGAGCACGATTGGGGCAGCGGCGTGACGCAGGAAGGCGGCGACGAGGCCGAATTCACCTGCAGCGAATGCGGCGGTACCAAGATCGAAGAAGTAGACCCCGACGAACACACCTGGGGCGAGTGGACGGTGACCAAGCAGCCCACCTGCACCGAAACGGGCGCGCGCGAACATACCTGTTCGGACTGCGGCCTGACATTGGAAGAGATCTTGCCCGCCAACGGCCACAGCTACGGGGCATGGTCTACCACCAAACAGCCCACCTGCGGCGAAGAGGGCGCGCGCGAGCGCACCTGCGCGGTATGCGGCTATACCCAGACGGGCCGCCTGCCCGCCACGGGTGAACATACATACAACGCCTGGGTGGTCTTCAAAGAAGCCACCTGCACCGAAGAGGGCGAACGCCGCCGCACCTGCACCGAATGCGGGCAGACGTGGGCGGCGCCGATCGAAAAACTCGGGCACGATCCTTCTCCCGATTGGAAGAGCGATGAAGAAGACCACTGGCACGAATGTGAGCTGTGCGGCACCCGCTTAGACGAAGCCGCGCACACCTGGGACGGCGGCAAGACGACCGTCGTGCCCACGCCCGACAATACCGGCCTGAAAGTATATACCTGCACCGAATGCGGCGCCACGCGCGAAGAGGTGCTGCCCGTCACCGAGCACCTGTGGGGCGACTGGACGGTGACCAAACAGCCCACCTGTACCCAAACGGGCCTGCGCGAGCATACCTGCCTGGACTGCGGCAAGAAGGAGACGGAAATCATCCCCGCCAACGGCCACACCTATACGGGCTGGCGCTCGGATGCCGACGAACACTGGCACATCTGCTCCGTCTGCGGCGTGACCTTCGGCCGTGAAGAGCACACCTGGAACAGCGGCACCGTCACCAAGGCCCCTACCTGCACCGAAACGGGCACCAGGACCTATACCTGCACCAAGTGCGAAGCGACCAAGACGGAGACCGTTGAAGCCCTCGGCCACAGCTGGGGCGCCTGGACGACGACCAAAGAGGCGACCTGCACCGAGACGGGCGTGCGCGAGCACACCTGCACCGTGTGCGGCACGAAGAAGACGGAGAGCATCCCCACGATCGAACACAGTTGGGATAACGGCACGGTGACCAAACAGCCCACCTGCACCCAGACGGGCGTCAAGACCTATACCTGCACCGAATGCAAAGCGACCAAGACGGAGAGCGTTGCCAAGATCGCCCATGATTTTGAAGAAAAATTTGACGCCTCGAACCATTGGGAAGAGTGCAGCATGTGCCACGCCAAGCGCAGCACGCAGGCGCACAGCTTTGCCTATGAAACAGCCGCCGAACAGCACACCAAGTACTGCACGGAGTGCGGCTACAAGGCCGACCCCGAAGCGCATACTTCCAATACATGGCTGACGGACGCTTCTAACCAAAACCACTACAAGGTGTGCAGCGTCTGCAAAGCGACGTTTGCCCAAGGCGCGCATGCTTCCGATACATGGAAAACATACGGCACTTCTCACTGGAAAGTGTGCGATACCTGCGGCAAAGAATTCGCCAAAGCGGAGCATGAATACGGCGATGCGTTCTATTCCGACGGCGCGGCAGGGCATCACCAGGAATGCACCGTTTGCGGACATACATCGGACATCACCGAACATGACCCCGACGGCATTCAGAGCGACGCTTCCGGCCACTGGATCAACTGCCCCGACTGCGGCTATACTTCCGCAAAAGAAGCGCATAGCTCCGACGCCTGGCAGACCAACGACGAGCAGCACTGGAAGATCTGCGATACCTGCGGCAAAGAATTTGACCGCGGCGCGCATGAATATCCGGACAGCGGCACATACGACGATTACGAAAGCGACGAACACGCGCACTGGCAGGAATGCGAGGTGTGCGGCAAAGAATCGCAGCATGAAAACCATGCCGTGAACGACCCCGGCGTTACCTGCCCCGACTGCGGCGTGACCGTAAACTACTCGGCAGGGCTGAAATTCCTCGTCAATGCCGATAAAACGTACTTTACCGTCATCGGCATCGGCACCGTAACGAACGGAGACATCATCATCCCTTCCACCTATGCCGACGCCACCTCCGACTTTAATACGCTTCCCGTATCCGGCATCGGGCCAAAATGCTTCGACTTGACGGCAAACCCCGGGGAGAACCAGCTCGACATCACCTCCGTCACCATTCCGGCCAGCGTCGTCCGCATGGAAAGCAACGCCTTCTATCGCTGCGACGCAATGACTGATGTAAAGTACGAAGGCACGCTTTCGCAATGGTGCTCGATCGCCTTCTCCAACGGATTTGCAAACCCCGCCCATACAGCAAACGCGCTGTACATTGACGGCGATCTGATCGCCGGATCGCTGACCATTACGAACAGCAACGTCGGCAACTATGCGTTCTATTGGTATGAACGCCTGACTTCCGTCACCATCGGCGGCAGCGCCTCGCGCGTCGGCAACAATGCCTTCGCTCGTTGTATCGACTTGAGTTCGGTCACCCTCGGCAGCAGCATCACTTCGATCGGCAGCAACGCCTTCGATAACTGCGCCTTTACCACCATCACGATCCCCTACAGCGTGACTTCTATCGGCGACAATGCCTTTAACGGCTGCGAACAGCTGCAAACCGTCACCTTTGAAAACCCGAACAACTGGGCTTGGGGCAGCACGTCTATCGAATCTTCGCATCTGTCTGACCCCGCTACCGCGGCAAGGCTGCTGACCGTCACATTCCGCAATGAAAACTGGACAAGAAGCTGACGGCAATATCCTTCTGCTTCCATCATGCAGGGCCCGCCTCACGGCGGGCTCTGTTTTTATGCGATGAGCGAGGACTTTCTTTGCGGAGAGCCTTCGTCGCTTCGCTCCTCAGGATGACAAAAAGGAGAGCGCCCTACCCCCTGTCACCCTGAGCGGCGCGGCGCGCGGAAACCGCGAGCCGCGCAGTCGAACGGTCCCCTGAAAACAATACTATCTCTGTCATTTCTGCCGAGAAAGGCGCCGCACCCCGCCGCGCATCGATACAGGAAAAGGGCGGCGGCGCCGAATGGCGCCGCCGCCCGTTCTATACAACTCATTTGCCTTTACTACAACTCATTTGCCCTTACGCCCTGCCGCTGCCGAAAAATATTGCTGCCGCAGCGGGGCGCGGAAGCCCTTTACCATATTGCCACCCTGCCTACGCTGCGGGTACCGTGGCCTTGGCGGGCGCGACAGAACTGCCACTTTACCGTATCTTACAGCCTGCCTTCGCTGCGGATGTTGCGGCGGATATCCTGCCAGGAGACGAAGAACGCCGCTATCAGGTAGAGGGCAAACACCGCAAACACGAGGGAAGAGATGACCGCCAGCTGCCCGAACAGCTGCATCTGCGTGAGCGGGACGACGCTGCTTTCGCCCAGCCATTGCAGGGCGGCCGTCAGCGGCAGATTGATCAGCAACGCCACCGCGAAGGGGGCGAGGAAGAAAAACGCCAGCTGCGCGAAGAGGGAGCGCTGCATCCGCCCTTCCGAAGCGCCCAGCCGCCACAGAATGCGGTAGCGGGGCTTGTCTTCGGCGACGAGCGAAAGCGCCTTGAGGGCGAGGACGGCGACGGAAAGAAGGATGAACACGCCCGTCACGAACAGGTCGCCCAATATGAACAGGCCGATCTCGCCGATGCGGTCAAGGCGCTCATACTCGCGCACATTATAGCGGATACCGATTTCGGTGAGCTCCTCAAACATGGCGCGCGCATCGTACCTTTCCTGCTCCAGCGTCATGGCAAGCCACGGCGAGTTGAGATCTTTATCTTCCGGGTCGAGCGCAGCAAACTGCTCGTCGGGCAAGACCGTCCAATACTCGTAGAGTATCCCTGCCCATATCATAAAAGAAGGACAGACCAGCTCGCCGATGACGCCGCTCTCCCCGCCCGCGGCGGGGGTATAGATAAACTCGCCCTCGTCAGAAGTACCCGCACAGAAGAGCCTGCCGCCGTTCAGGTCGGGCAGTTCATAGCCGAGTATGGCGCACAGGTGCGAAAAGTCGCTCTCGGCGATATAGCAGGAAGTCCACTGTCTTCCCTCTTCGTCCGTCACATCGGGAGCGTAATAGACGTCATACACGCAGTAATCTTCTGCCTTTGTATACTTTTCGATCACCTGCAAGCCCTCTTCAAACGCCGCCGCGTCTTCGCCGTTGCCGGCGATATCGTAGCGGTGCACCAAATTCACCTGCGCTTCGATATCCGAAGCCATGGTCATAAACACGTTCGGCCCGACGATGGCGACGGCGAGCAAGATGGCGAGCATGCCGACCATCACCGAACTTGCCCCAAGCCGCGCGGAGATGTGGCGCAGGGTAACTCTGCCGAGGCCCTTGGAACGGCAGCAATTCCGCCGCAGCAGCAGCCACGCCCCGCCGTGGATGGCGCCGAGGGGCATCACGAACACGGAGACGAGCATCACGACGACGGAGACGACCATCTCGCCGATGCGGTCGTAAAAATCGGAACTGTCGATCCAGGCGAGGAAGGCGCTTCCCGACCAGAAGAAGGCGGCGACGGATGCGGCCAGCAGAGCCACCCACAGCCAGGGCAGGCGCACCTTCTTTTCTACCCTACCCTCCCCCGCGAGCAGCGCGGAGATCTTGGCAAAGCGCAGATAGCCGAGGGAAAAGGCGGAAGCGAGCAGGAACACGCCCGCGACCATGACGAGCGTCAGGCCCGACCCTTCCCAAGTGCAGCCGCCGGGGGCGTATGGCCATTCGATAAAACTTGTGAAAACCTCTATCAGCCCGTAATACAGCCCGAACCCGAGCAGCGAGCCCGCCGCCAGCGATACGAGGAAGGTGAGCGCCGTTTCCCCCGCGAACAGGGAAAGGATATTCCCGCGCGAAAAACCGAGCGTGAGATACAGCCCGAACTCCTTTTTGCGGCGGCGAAGGAGAAAGGTGGTGGCATAGGCGAGCACGAAGGCCATGATGGCGGCGAGCACGACGCTGAGCATCACCAACAGGGGGCGGACGAAGTCTGCCATCATCCCTTGCAGGGCGGTGACGACGTCGCTGAAGATCATGTTATTGACGGCAAAGACGGTGGCGACAGTCAGCATAACGGTGATAAAATAGATCAGGTAGCTGCCCACCTGCCGCCGCACGTTGCGCACCGCGAGCTTAAAGAGCATCGGCTTCACCCCCTAACGAGGCGACCACTTCCAGGATCTCTCCCGCAAAGGCGGCGCGGTCCCGTTCGCCGCGGCAAAGTTCGGTATAGATCTGCCCGTCCTGCAAAAAGAGGACGCGGTCTGCATACGAACCGACGGAGGCGTCGTGCGTGACCATGAGGATGGTCGAGCCGAGCGTTTCGTTCATCATGCGGAACAGCTGCATCAGGCTGCGCGAATTTTTGGAATCGAGCGCGCCCGTCGGCTCGTCGGCGAGGATGAGGGCGGGGGAAGCGATGACCGCCCGCGCACAGGCGGCGCGCTGCCGCTGCCCGCCCGAAAGCTCGTAAGGGAATTTATCCAGCTGGTCGGCAACGCCCAGCGCCTTGCTCACCCGCTCCAGCTCGCGGCGGGCCTTATCGGCGGGCGTGCGGCGCAGGTTGAGCGGCAGCACGATGTTCTCGCGCACGGTGAGGGTATCGAGCAGGTTATATTCCTGAAACACGAAGCCCAGCCTGTCTCGGCGGAAGACGCCCTTTTCCCATTCGCGCATGGCGGAAAGGCGCAGGCCTTCGACGGCGATCTCGCCGCCGCTGAGCGGCTCGATGGTGGCGATGACGTTGAGCAGCGTGCTCTTGCCCGAGCCGGACGCGCCCATCACCGCGAGAAATTCCCCTTTCTGCACCGAAAAGGACACCCCCGCCAGCGCGCGCGTGACGGCGCTGCCGCTGCCGAAGTACTTGACCGCATTGGTCACCTTCAAAATTTCTTGCATATATTCTTCCTCCTTGTATGTTCCCATTATACCACAAACGGGCGCAAGATCGTCTAACACAATCTTACGCCCGCCTTACAGTTTTGTAAGAAAAAACGCCCGCGGCAAAGCATTTTCATTTATATTTATATGGAAAGTATTCCCCCTCTTCGCACAAAAACATTCTCTATTGTTTATGTGGAAGAAAGCCGGCCCGCCGCACGCCCGCAGGCAAAACTATTGCGGAAAGGTGAAGGTGAAGCGGGTGAACGCCCCTTCGCGCGAGGCCGCCTCGACGCGGACGCCCAGCCCCGCGCACGTTTCGCGGACCAGATACAGCCCCATGCCCGTGCCGCCGCCCGCGGCCTGCCCCGCACCGCCGACAAAGCCGCGGCCGAACAGGCGGGGCAGCTCGTGCGCGGGCACGCCGGGGCCGTCGTCTTCGACGGTGAGGGTGCAGCCCTGTGCCGCGATGCGCACGCGCCCGCCCTTGCAGTACTTGGCGCAGTTGACGAGCAGCTGTTTGACGGCGAACACCACCGAGCCGCGGTCGGTAGATACTTCCGCATCCCCTTCCACCTCCACGCGCACATGCGCGGCGAGGAGGAGCTCCATCTCCCCTTTGACCGCCTCGTCCGCGGCTTCGCGCAGGCGGACGCGGGAGATCTGCCGAGACGAGCCCGGTTCGCGCAGACGGGCATAGCAGAGGACGCTTTCGGCGAGGTTGTCTGCCCGCCGTATCTGCACGCGCAGCTTCTGCGCGTCGCCGCCGCCCGCGAGGATGAGCGAGGCGGCCGTGAGCGGCGTCTTCAGTTCGTGCACCCACTTTTCCATATAGTCGCCGTACTCGTCGCGGGTGCGGATGGCGGCCTCGGCGGCGCTGACGGCGGCACGGGAAACGCGCTTCATGACCTCGAAGTACTCCTCTTCCACCGCGTCGGCGGGGCATTCGAGCATTTCTCCGAGCAGATACGCCTTTTCGCCGATCTCATCGGCGGCGCGCCGCAATTTTTGCAGGCGGCTGCGGGCGCGCAGATACTGCCACAGCCACACGAGCGCCGCGCCGAACAGGCAAAGGCCGCACGACAGGGCGATAAAGGCGGGCGGAACGGCGGCAAGGGCGGCGAGATAACTCCAGCCCGCAAGGCAGAGAAAGATGATGCAGGCGGAAACGAGCTTGGAACGCAGAAAGCGAAGGATGTTCATAGCCGGTACCCCACGCCGCGCACCGTGGAAATGGCGCCCTCGGCGCCGATCGAGCGCAGCTTTTCGCGCAGGCGGTTGATGTTGACGTACAGCGCGTTCTCGTCAATATAGCAGCTGTCCGCCCACAGTTCTTCGATCAGCATCTGCTTGCTGCACATCCGCTTCTGCATCAGGCAGTGCAGGATGCGCTGCTCCGTTTTGGTGAGGGAAACGGAATTGCCGCCGCAATACAGGGTGAAGGCGTCTTCGTCCAACGTCAGCTCCCCCGCCGAAAGCAGGCGCTTTTCGGGGCGAAGCAGGCGAGAGATGCGCGCCAGCAGCACCGAGGGGTTGTACGGCTTTTTGATGTAGTCGTCGCCGCCGGCGGCAAAGCCTGCCAGCTCGTCGGCCGCGGCGGTGCGCGCCGTCAAAAAGATGACGGGCGCGGCGGACTTTTCCTTCCATTTGCGGCACAGCTCGAAGCCGCTCTCGCCGGGGAGATTGACGTCGATGAGGGCGAGCTCGCAGGGCGGCTCCTCCACGGGCAGATAGCCGTTGCCGCGCAAAAGCGCGGCAAGCTCTTCGCGGATGTCCGCGTCGTCCTCTGCGATCCAAATGCGCTGCATGCTGACCCTCCTCTGCCCGTGAATATTTTCAAATTTCTCTGCCCGACAAAAAATCTATTGCGTTGATCGTCTTTACGCCGTCGTGATCCGGAACAAAATAATCGTCAAGGGTAATGATATATTTCGGATAATTATCTTTGATCTCATAAAAGGGACGAAGTTCCTGTTTAAGTTTTTCTTCTTCCAAAACGGTGACGGCGACTTGAATGTACTTTATTTGATCGCTTGTATCTTTTACGATAAAATCAACTTCTTTGTCGTCCACTTTGCCCGTCGCAACTTTGAATCTCCTCCGCTTGAGTTCAAGAAAGATAAGATTTTCAAGGATTTGCGGTATTTCCACCGTTTTATTGTTCAGAATATAATACTTGAACCCGAAGTCGGTCACATAATATTTATGGATGAGCTTCAGATATTCCTTGCCGACCACGTCGTAGCGATCTGCCTTGTAAATAAAATAGCAGTCTTGTAATGTGTCAAAGTAACTGTCCACCGTATTATAGGCGACCCTTGCCGCATTTGAGTTGATATAATCGGTAATGCGCTTTACCGTTGTCAGGCAGCCGATATTATATATGAGATAGCTCAAAATATGTTCTACGAGCTGCTTGCCTGCCCTCGAATTCCTCTTTAATACATCTTTTTCAAGGATCGTTTTATATACGCCTTCGATATATTCGCGCTGTTCGGAAGAACCCAAATCAAACATAGTCATACCGGGCATTGCCCCGTAGGTGATATAATCCATAAACAGCGCGCGCTTATCTTTTCCCATAAATTTATAATGCTCGCTGTATTCTTTGAAAGACAGCGGAAGCACATTGATCTCCACATAGCGCCCTGTAAGTACAGTCGCTATTTCCGACGAAAGAAACTTCGCATTCGACCCCGTAATATACACGTCGATATTCGGCTTTACGAATAAACTGTCGACGACTTCTTCAAACCCCTGTACGACCTGAATTTCATCGAGAAACACATACAGCATTTTATTCGGCTGTACTTTTGAAAGAATATGCCGATACAGCGCCGTCTTCTCCCTGAACGGCTCATTCTCCATTTCTTCAAAGTTGATCAGAATGATTTGGTCGGCAGATACCCCGTCTTTTTGAAGCGCTTCTATATAGAGCTCAAAAATTTTAGATTTCCCCACCCGGCGAAGCCCTGTGATCGCCTTGATCAGCTGTTTGTCTCTATAACGGTTGAGCCATTGAATGTAGTCGTCGCGTTTTATCAAATCCATACAACACCCCTTTTGCATCAGTATAACACAGAACCGATTTGAAGTCAATATCAAATTGAAAACTTTTCCTATAAATCGGAAAAGTTTTCAATTTCAGGATAACTATTGACGCATGTTCCGGTACAACGCCAAACAGCGCACTCACAAAAGCAGCGATAAAGCAGCGATTTTCCGCGCGTCGTAACACTGCAACGCCAAACAGCGCGCTCACAAAGGGTACTTCTTTTCGATGTCGTAATCTAAACCGGAAGACTTTGCCTTGCTCCACGTCTGGATGATCTCCAAACACTCAACATACGCCGTTTTTTCTCCGTACACAAAATCGTTTTCTTCCGCCTCGTATAGCTCGTCCAGGCACAATTCGAGATAGCCGATCAGATACTTCAAAACTTCTTCCGCCGATTTTTCCATCTCCCTTCTCCGCGTCGAAATTTTCATCCCTGCAGCAGTAAGCCTTCCCGCAAATGCGATCGCGGAAAGGTCCCTTGCTTATAAACTCTTCAAAAAAGCGACCAAAAGCTGCCGCTGTTTCAATGAAAGCGAAGAAACAGCGGCGGCAAGGTCACCCTGCTCGTTTGGCTCGTTGAAAAAGTCTTTCAAGGTAATGCCGAGCGCAAAACAAATATTATCCAGCACTTCTACCGTCGGGCATTTTTTCCCGTTTTCCAAATCGGAAATATATCCGGGCGACACTCCCGCGTCGGCAGCCAATCTATATTTTGTAAAACCACGGTCCTCGCGCAATTTTTTAATGCGGATACCTATTTCTTTTCGATCCATAGCATTCCTCTTGATTAAACTATAGTTATAGTTTATCGCTTTTTTACGAGGAATACATTCGCTATAATATCGCTTATGTTTAACTATTGCGATGTTGTATGCGCACAATAGTACACAGTGACGCGCAATCGCGTCATTACACATCAAAACTCATATTTCAATAAAAAATCCGGGCGTGCCGGCTTCATACCGCCGGATATGCAAAGCATAGGCGGCGCGATAGCGTATATCACCAAAATGCCGCGGATAAACTGAAAATTTGAAGAAAGTTTTGAATATGTATTGCATTTGTACGGACAATCGTGTATAATATCAATGGATAAAAGACAGAATACAATTGGGAGGTGTCTTATGGCAAAATCGGCAAATTTATATGCAAGGATCGAACCCAAAGTCAAAGAACAGGCGGAGAGCATTTTGAGTGAGCTGGGGATCCCCGCCTCGAGCGCAATCAACATGTTTTATAAGCAGATCATTTTGCAGCGCGGGCTTCCTTTCGAGGTCAAACTGCCGCAGCATCCTTTGGATATCGGCAGCATGAGCGGCGAACAGCTTGACACCGAACTTGAAAAGGGCTATGCGGATATGCAAGCGGGGCGCGTCGTTTCCGCGAAAAAGGAGTTTGCAGACATTCGGGGAAGATACAAGGCATGAAATACGAAGTTTTAACGACCGAACAGGCGGCCGCGGACTTGCGCGCCATCTTTGAGTACATAGCCTACGATCTGCTCGCGGGGCAGAACGCTCTCAACCAGCTTGACCGTCTGGAACAGGCGACCCTGTCTCTCGACGAAATGCCGGAGCGGTATCATCTCTACGATAAAGAGCCGTGGAAAGAACGGAACCTGCGCATCATGCCCGTAGATAATTATTTGGTGTTCTATATTCCGCGCAGTGAAGAGAAGACGGTCACGGTCATCCGCGTCATGTACGGCAGGCGCGATATAGACGCGCAGTTGAAGCAGACCCTCTCCGAAAACTAAACCGGTTCCGAATGTGCAAATACGGCTATAAAACGGAAGTCCGCTTCGGTATGCGCGCGGCAATCGCCAAGCAGGTTCGCGGCGCCTGACGGCGCGACCAACAAAAAAACACAGGCTTTTTACCTGATATTTCATCACTTTTGACCCCACCGGTCGCCGAAACCCCTAAAGGCAACAGGGCTCCCGAAAATTGCAGCGCAGCGAGATTTTTGGGAAGAGGAGCGGCAGGCGCTGCGGGCAAGGCGGCAAGTACGGCGCGCCGCCTGCCATGGCGCCTTGCCTGCGACGAGTCGGCGGAGCTTCGGGCTATGCCCTCGCACGAACCGACATCCGCACTCTTTTTACGCTCATAACCCCACCGGTCGCCGAAACCCCGCAAGCGGGGTCCCCTCGGCGCACTTTTTACACTCATGACCCCACCGGGTATCCGCCGAAACCCCTAAAGGGGCCCCCTCGGCAGGGCGTCGCTTCGCTCGCGCGAACCGACATCCGCACAAGCGCGGATGTGGTTCTTGCCGGTGGGGGCACAAAAAAGGCGGCTACCTGTACAGGTAGCCGCCTTTTTTTGGTGACCCCTTTGAGGTTAAAGGCGAACTATTTACTTCTTCAAACGTTACCGTCTTGCTCTGGCCTTTGTAATTGTATGTAATGACGAAATGGTCGTCATATAAGTAAATGCTGTTTACAAAGCCGTCAATCAGCCGCTGCTTGCCTTCCTGCGTGGAGATGTCTATCTTGCGGAAGTTGTGGAGCGCAAACAATATCTGCTCCTTGGTGAGCACCGGGTTACGCATCTGCGCCTCGAACAGCTCTATTTCAAGATTTCTCTTGCGCTCTTCCAACTCGTCCAGCGCCTTCTTTGTCGCAGAAGAGTAAATGCCCTGTGTGATCGCCTCCACAAGATTGTTCAGTTTGATCTCCACGCCCGTGAGCTGTATCTGAATGGAAGCTGCCGCATTGTCCTCTTGCTGCTGCAATTCATAGACGCGGTCGGCAAGTTCTTCTACTACCTCGTCGCTTGAAAGCAATTCCTTTATCTCGTCCAGCACAAGCTCTTCCAGCCATTCCTTTCGGACGGACTTTTTGTCGCACTTGCCCTGTTTCGCGTGATTGCACTTATAATATCGGTACTGCCGAGAAGTATGGCTCGTCCCGATAACGCCCGTCATCATCGCGCCGCACTTTCCACAGAAGAGGCGCGTCGTCAGCAGATAATCGTCTTCGCTCCTGTGCATGGCAGGAGCCTTTTTGTTGCGCGCCATGCGCTGCTGCACACTGGTGAAAGTCGCCTCGTCGATGATCGCGGGAATGGCGTTTGGAATTACTATGTCGCCGAACTTATATTCTCCGATATATTTGCGATTGGTGAGAATGCGAAACACGGCGTTGTACTTCATCTCGAAACCTTTATGCTTGATGCCGCGCTCATTGAGCAGCTTGACAATATCGTTGACGCGCATCCCGTCGAGATAGCGAGTGAAGATCTCTCGCACGATAGGCGCAAGCGTCTCGTCGATCTGATAGTGGTCGGTATCATCCACATAATAGCCAAAGGGCGGGCGCACGCCGTTGCTCTTTGCTTTGAGCGCATTCTCCGTCATGCCGCGCTTGACCTTTTCGGAAAGTTCCGCCGAATAGAATTCGGCATAGCCTTCGAGGATAGCCTCCAGCAGGATACCGTCCGCGCCCTGCGAGATGCTTTCCTTTGCGGAAATAACGCGCACACCGTTCTTTTTGAGAATGTTCTTGTAGTAGGCGGAATCGTAGCGGTTGCGGGCAAAGCGGTCGAGCTTCCAAACAAGAATACAGTCGAACGGACGCTTGTAGCTGTCCTTGATCATGCGTTGGAATTCGGGGCGATGGTCTGTCTTTGCCGACTGCGCCCTGTCTATGTAATTCCCGATGACCTCTATCCCGTTGAAGTTGGCGTACTCTAAGCATTCCCGAAGCTGTCCTTCGATACTCGCCTCATTCTGTTTTTCCGAACTAAATCGGGCGTAAATTACGGCTTTCATAATTATCAGTTAAGCTTTATCTCCTGTTGTGCAGTTTCGTAAATATTGACCTGATTATCAATTTCCACTTCAGAAACGATATACCCCCGCAAGAGACATGCGTGTTTAAATTCTTCAATCCTATTAAGATTCTTGATTTCTTTCAAGGTGATAACAGCGCCAAAGTTTAAAGTATCTTTTTTGGGGATAGGGGTTCGTTCTTTTGACGTAATACAAAATCCCCAGTTCTTATCCTCATAGGATTTTATGGCTTGATTTTGTTTTTTTAAACTAGAGATAAATTTAGTGTTATCCCATTTCCTATACTCTCTGCGAGATTTCCTTTCTTTGGCAAACCCAGCACTTGGATTGTCTTGTATGTTATCATTTATATCATCTATTGTTCCGTCACTTTTAATTCTTCCAAAACTTAAGCTCAATTCGCGATCCGTATAATCTACGCCTTGCTCTCTTGTACATTGGGGGAAATAACATAATGTGGCTCTGGCGATAAAAGGATACTTTCCACCTGAATCTTTCGGAACAGGAATGGCATAGTTTGCCGTCTTATAAGAAGTTGACGATTCGTATAAGACAAATCTAATCTCAGAGTTCTCACAATGTAACACATCCTCAATCTTAATAGGAACAACTCCATAACCAATCAGTTGCTGATTCTTGTAGCCAAATTGCTTGTATTCCCAACCAGCCGCAGCATCTATAATTAAAGCTTTGGCCACTTCACGAGGAAACCCCATTTTGTCAATCAAGAAACAAAGTTTTCTACTTATCCAAGGAGCAGCAAAAGATGTTCCCATTTCCTTAACAATGCCTGATGGGGAACATACAGTAATTTTTTCATTGATATCACCCCCATAATAGGAAATATCCGGTTTATTGAAAAATGATAAAACTGGACCAGATCTCGTATATGAGCAAGGTTTATTATCTCTCCGAACTGAATTAACAACTATTGAATTTAATGAATCTGCAGGGGAACCAATACGTACATGTTTATCTTCATCTAAGCTATTATTTGTTCCTGACACAACAAAAATAACATTCTTAGTCGCTTGAATCTCGTCTAAGATTGACGACTCATACGACATAAAATTCCTGGCTATCTCTTCAGAGGTCCCCAAGGAAAGATTCCATACGTGAATATCGGGATTTTGGTCTACAATGCGTATAATTTTTCTGATGAGAAGTGACGGGGAAATCCTATAGCCGCAAACACCGAAATGGCGAACCCGAAATCTTCCACATCCATCATTTAAATCTGGATTCAAAGATGGACCATCTACGATAATAGATGAAACCTCTGTTCCATGGTCATAATCTTCTTCATTTATATTGCCTTTTTCGTAAAATGCAAGTTCCTCATGATAATCTACCCATTTAGAGAAATATACAGATTGATTGAATAAAGTATCAATTACTCCCACAACCGGTTCATTTTTAGGTTCGGGGATTGAGGCGATTCTTTCATCAATAATAATGTCTCGTTCAAATGGCTTCAAAAGCGAAACATCTGTTGCAACCATCGAAATCAAATATGGAACCTCTTTCTGCAATGTTTTATATGTATTGGCATCAATAGTAAAAGAATTATCCCCATAAGAGGAGTATCTATATGAAGAATCGCCAAAGATTTTTTCAAAGACATCACTTACGCTTAACTCAGTTTTATATAAAGAAACCAAGACATTGTCTGAAACATCAATTAAAGGACAATTGGGAACAGCAAAGGATTCTATTACAGAACAATCGACAATAATATCTCGAATTGCCGTGTCGGAAATCATTGATTCCCCGTATTTTATTGTGTTATCCCTTTTTTTTGTAATATTAAAATTTAAAGCGGTAGCAGTTCCGCCGTAAAACTTATCTATTATTTTGCATGCAAGCTTCAGCTTACTTATTGTTGCGTCAATAGAATAAGCGTCTACATAATGTGTAATAATGTGCTTCTCTTCTCCATATGGATCATCCGAAAATCTTGCACCTACAATTGATTTATCCGGAGTTAATCGTCCTTTAAGAAGCTCCCGTATTCTGCTGGATTTTGGAATCACATCGTCATAATGTATGTCTAAGAGATACCCCTTAATTAAAACACCATTACTTCTATAATATGATTTAGCCATATTTAGAGAATCAATAAGATGTTGAATCTTTTGCAGATTTACAGTGCGATTGCAGGAGAGATTTCTCGCACCGCCTCCGCTTCCATTCGGCTCACGAGCAAATCTCATTTTGATTTTCAACAGATTGTTCATATATTACCCCCTTAATTTTCGAGAAACGCTACTTTTTGGCATTCTTGTCAATATCTCTATTTCTCTTGTCGTATAACCCTGTTGTTGTAGAACCTGTATAGAAATGGGCTCTACTTCACGGTTTAATGTTAAATATAATTTTCGTAAATAGTCAAATTCATTTTCAATATCAGAAAAAGCAACTGAAGTTTTAATAATTTGTTTCAAATCACCAGGGTAGGGCAATTGCTTGCAATTCTTAAGGATCTTATGGAACAATCGTGTATCCTGTTTCGGTGCCGGTGATTTTTTTAATACGCTCAGTAATATTGAGTCGGCTATTTCAATTAAATCTTCTTTAGAGTACCGATCAAATGAGATGATCGCATCAAAACGGCGAAGGAGCGCCTTATCGAACATTTCATACAAATTTGTTGTAGCAATAATCGAAATTTCTTTATTCAACTCATCCAAATTTTTCAGAAATGTGGAAGTGACCCGTCCCATTTCACGCATATCATTTTTATTCACACGATCTAAGACAATGGAGTCAATTTCATCAAAGATTATAATAGCTTTTGATGGTTGGACTCTACTAATTTCATTAAAAAGCAATGTTATATTTTTGGCTGTTTGACCTAGCCGACTATCAATTAATGATTCAAAATCAACTGTTAAAGCATCGCGCTGTAATAGTCGAGCAACTTGATATGCAGACTCGGTTTTTCCGCTACCCGGCGCTCCGTAGAAAAGGATCTTGTTAATTCCAAAGTTATTATTTATAGCCCGAACAACTCCAATGATATCTTCCCTTAGGGCATCAGGCAACAATAACGGCACATTTTCGAAGGTAACTTTTCTTAGATATTGAAAATTTTTATATGTGGATTGAGGGATATAGTAATTTGCCGTTGAGATCAGGTCCATCAAATATTCGGAAATGGCGTGATCACCCTCTGAATCCAACTCCTTCGCAATTTCAACCACTTCTAGACGAAAAGCATCTTCATTTTTTTCCATGTGATATTTTACTAGATTTATCAAGTTTTGCTTTTTCATGAGCACCTCCTATTCCTGCGATTATAGTATATACTATTATGGGACAAAAGTCAAGCATTTGGGACAAATTTTAATATAAAAAAGAAGGTCACACGGTTTAAACCATGCGACCTTTTCTTTTACAAACTCTTCAAAAAGGCGACCAAAAGTTGGCGTTGGGAGGGTGAGAGGGATGCGAGACGGAATGTGTAATTTTCTTCC
>ERZ1643247.463-NODE-463-length-49155-cov-22.506660_pt1 | contig 49155 bp, 43 predicted proteins | sample MGYA00579264_ERZ1643247 | MGnify/ENA primary metagenome ERZ1643247 (study PRJEB29033, sample SAMEA4952262) | chicken gut metagenome | biome: Broiler Chicken; feature: Gastrointestinal Tract; material: Caecum | place: Ireland | collected 2018 | study: Broiler... | reverse complement strand
CGCTCCCACTAGAACCTGAATCTAGCGCGTCTGCCAGTTTCACCACACTCGCATATCTGCTTTCGGATTACGAAAGCACGACTTCCGGCAAAACAATTTCTTTTACCAACCTGCCTTCATGACAATGTAAAGAAAATGCCCTGCCCGAAGCGGAAATCGAAAGGATAATTTTTCCGTTTACGACTTCGATTGCGCTACAATCTTCCAACCCAAATGCATCTATATTATTATAGAGTATTTTTTCGTCAAAGTCAAGCAAACGAACGTTATAATGAGGAGAAATTGTGCCTTTTATCCAGCCTAATCCAGGACAGATGCAATATTTATCCCCGCCGCCTGAAAATTCTGAATCGGTATACATATTTTCAAACCAGCAAATGGCCCCGGCGGACAACCCGCAGATCAAAACGCCGCGCTCATAGGCTTCGCGTATCATTTCCAAAATACCCGTCTTTTTCCAGTGATCGAGCATAAAAAGCGTGTCGCCCCCGCCGACATAAATAAAATCCGCTTTTTGAAACTTTTCGCGAATTCTATCGATGCTCATCTCTTCGTAAACGGTAAGCGCGACATCGGCTTTGATGTCATAAACAGACGTATACGTTTTTCTGAAACTGTTGAAATACGGCATACTGTCGTGACTGGCAGTCGGAATAAAGAGTCCGTAAGCGCGCCGTTCGCCCGCATGCCGTTTCGCTTTTTCGGCAATGTAGCTGTCAATTTTTATTGTTTCCTTGCTCTTTAATTCTCCTCCGCCAATACAGATCAGCGTTTTATCCATAGATCAAACCCTTTTGCATTTTAAATCTTTTTGCGCGCTTTGTATGCTTTGTCGCGAAGCAATATCTGTTCCGTCAGCTTTATCGCCCTGACCACGTTTTCAGATGCGGCCCTCAGTGCGGCATTTTCACCGTCGTTCTGTTTTTTCCCTGATTTATACGGTTCGAGGGCGTTCAAAACGCCTTCGAGGATCAACGATATTTCGGAAATCTCCATGTCGCGTTCTTTTTCGGCCATCAGCGCCGTTTGATACGCCAATTTATCCAGTTGAAAGAGCAATTTAGACAATTTTTTATAAAAATCAAAATTACTGAGCGGTTTATTTTCGTTCAGGACGGCCAAATCATTTAACTGCTGCCGCCAGGCTTCCAGCCTTGTTTTCAGTTCATGATGGTTCGGTAAGCGATTTTTGCGCCGCATCAGGCAAAGGATCAGAATGCCGATAACAATGATGATGAAATAAATGCAATATTCGATGATCAATTCTGTCGTCATTGCTCAGCCTCTCTCTTTTCCGTTTTCATTGTTATATGACTGTTTGTCCGAATCATTTAAAACGGTAACCTCTAATCTGTTGAACGGAATTTCGATCCCGTTCAGTCGCAGATCGTTGAAAAGCGCTTCTTTCAATCCATGAAAAACGTTCCAGTAGAACTCATTTTGCGTCCATGCGCGGACGGAAAACAACAGCGAACTCTCACCATATTCTTTCAGCACAACGGAAGGCGCCGGGACGTTTACAACGTTGTCAAAGGAGGCGGTGCAGTTCAGTAAAATTTCTTTGACGTCTTGTATATTGACGGCGTACGGCAACGGAATATCGATCACGACTCTTCTGACGGGCATGGCGCTGTAATTGATCATATCCGAAGAGAGTATCTCACTGTTCGGAATGATCACTTCTACGTTGTCGTACGTCAATATTTTTGTATTAAAGAGACGAATATCCTGAACCAAGCCGTCTGTGCCGTTGATTTCAACGTAATCCCCTTTCTTGAACGGCTTTGTAAAAATAATGATCACACCGTTGGCAAGGCTTGCGAGGCTGTCTTTCAATGCAAGCGCGACCGCTAAGGCGACCGCAGAAAATGCAGCAATGATCCCTGCCGTCGAAAAGCCGAGAGAACTGACCAAAACAATGATCAAGGCGATGTACAAGACGACCGTAATGAGAGACACGATGAACGTAGCGGCGGACTGATCGAGCCGACGGCTCTTATAAGTTGTTGCGCGGGCGATGTTTTGTACGATCTTTACAATAATAACGCCCAATACGAGAAAGGCGATCGTTCTGACGATCGCAAGCCCGGTATTCAGAACAAAGCTTGTCCCGATATTTTTAAGCGTTTCGAGAAAATTATCCATAAAAATACCCCTTTACGGCAAATTCAATTGAAATCAGCGTCGTTGAGCAGCCGTTTTACGCGCGCCTCGCATTCGGAAAAAATTTTATCCATATTCTCGCCGATGAAATATTCCCCGTGATCATATACGATTTTTCCGCCGGCGACCGTCATCAAAACGGAAGACGTATCCGCGCTGTACACAATATTTTTCTTGATGTTGGAGAGCGGCCGCATGTTCGGAAGCCGCAGATCCAGTAAAACCAAGTCCGCAAATTTTCCCGCTTCAAGCTTGCCCCCGTTAAAGCCGAGCGATTTATAGCCGTTTACGGTAGCGGCTTCAAGCGCGCTCTCCGCGCTGACGGCGGAGGCGTCTTTCATCGTCTCTTTTTGCAAACAGGAATACAAATACATCTCTCGGAAAAGCGACGTCGCATTGTTGCTTGCGGATCCGTCTGTTCCGAGCGCAGGTTTTATACCCATATTCAACATAGCGTATACGGGAGCGACTCCGGAAGCAAGCTTTAAATTACTCGCCCCGTTGATCACCGGGGTAACCCCCGATTGCTTCAATAACGCAAGGTCGTCTTTATCCGCATATGTACAATGCGCAGCCAATCCCCCGTTATCGAAAAAACCAAGTTTGTGCAGATACTGCGGCGGCGTTAATCCTCCGCGGCGCACCGTGCACTCACCGACCTCTTTCAATGTTTCGGACAAATGGATATAAGTCGGGGCGCCTGTTTCTGCGGAAAAATCCGCGACCGTCGCGATCAGCTTTTCTTCACAGGTATATTCTGCATGCAACCCCGGAAAATAGCGAACCCTGTCTGACATAGTACTGTACTTCTGATACATTTTAGAAATAAATTGCACCACATCATAGTTTGAATATGAATTTGCACCGCAGCAAATAGCGAGACACAAATTCGCTTTTTTTGCGGCTTCATACACGACGTCCGGATAAAAATACATGTCTGCAAAGCAAGTGATCCCGTTCTTTACATATTCGGCGATTTGCAACATAGTGCCCCAATATACGTCTTCTTCCGTAAGATGATCCTCCATCGGAAAAATACGCTCATACAGCCATTTATCTAAGGGCAGATCGTCCGCAACGCCGCGAAACAGACACATCGCGGCATGCGCGTGCGCATTGCAGAAGCCACTCAACAGCAAATTGCCGCCGCAGTCTATGCTGCGGTCGGCAATAAAAGCAGGGTCGGCCTGCTTTCCGACGTATAGGATCTTGTCGTCTTGAATGCGCACCTCTCCTTCCGTAACGGGTTCATGCGGAGCGGGCAAAATTTTAGCATTGTATAATCTTAATTTCATCAGAGTTTTCCGGCAAGTTCTTTAATATAGTCCGCCAGGCCTTTCTGCAAGGCGGTATCGCGCAAAGCAAATTCGATATTTGCCTTCAAATAGTCGAGCTTGTTGCCGGCGTCGTATCTTATCCCTTCAAACCGATAACCGTGCAGCAGGCCCTGCGCCGCCAGCAAACCGAGCGCGTCGGTAAAATATACTTCCCCTTTCGGCGAAGGCGGCGTATGACTGATCACGTCGTAAATGCCGGCGTCTACAACGTAGCGGCCGATCACGGCGTCATTGGAAAATTTATCTTCAATTTTAGGCTTTTCAACGATTTTTTCGATTTCAAACAGTCTCTCGGAAAGCGCCGAAGCTTTTACGTTGGCATACTTTGGAATGTCCGCATCGGCAACATTCATCAGTGCGACCGTTGTTTTTCCGGATTTTTCAAATTCGTCCGCCAGCTGCCGAATCCCGGGGCGCATTTTCGGCTCCGTGTAAATGATATCGTCTCCGAGCAAAATAGCAAACGGTTCATCGCCCGTGAACGGTTTTGCGTACATCACCGCGTCGGCAAATCCGACGGGGTGTTTTTGACGCACAAAATAAATATCAGCAAGATTTTCCATTTCCCTCGAAAGTTTTAAAAAATCTTCCTGACGATTATCTTCCAAAACGGAATCAAGTTCAGGCGTATAATCAAAAAAGTCCTCGATATTTTTTTTGTTTCTGCCCGTTACGATGAGAATTTCACGTATTCCCGCAGCAACGGCTTCTTCCACAATGTATTGCAGGGTCGGCTTATCTACGATCGGCAGCATTTCCTTGCAAACAGCCTTCGTGATCGGAAGAAACCGCGTTCCGTATCCGGCCGCGGGTATGACGGCCTTTTTTACTTTTTTCATAGAATGATCTCCTTATGTCGAAACAAAAATTGGAGCAGCATTATTTAAAGTATTTTTCTTCAATCGCGCTGATTTTATCCACCCGACGCTGGTGCCTGCCGCCCTCAAATCCGGTATTCAGAAAAACATCAACGATTTCCAGCATCAGGCCTTCACCGATGATCTTTTGCCCGAAGGCGAGCATATTTGCATCGTTATGCAGTCGCGTATACTTTGCGGAATAGGTGTCGTGACAATGCGCGCAGCGAATTCCTTTGACTTTATTTGCGGCAATGGAAATTCCGATGCCTGTGCTGCAAATCAAAATGCCCCTGTCGCACGCGCCGCTCGCAACAGCCTCAGCCGCAGGAAGCGCAAAATCCGGATAGTCGCAGGAATCCGCGGTGCATGTTCCGAAGTCCCGCGCCTCATGTCCGTGCTCTGCGAGATATTTTAATACCGCCGCTTTAAGCTCCAATCCGCCGTGGTCACAAGCTACTGCAATTTTCATACTTACTCTCCCTTATTCTGATTATTTTTATCTGACGGCTCGTTGCCGTTTTGTTGCGAAAAAAAACGATCGATGATCTTATCGACCGCGGCTTTTATTTGCTCGGCGGTCTTACGGTATACGTCTAAGCTCTGCCCGTAAGGATCGGGAATTTCAAAGCCTGCAATATCCTCCATGGAATATACGTTGTCAAACGAATTCAAAAGTTCACTCTGCGACCTTGTCATACAGATCACGATAAAGCTGTTTTCCAGCATCTTATGTTTTAATTGACGCGGGTGAAATTTGGAAAAATCGATACCCGCCTCCGTCAGACACGCCGCACTCTTTTCGTTGATACATCGGCTGTTTTCGGCAAATATCCCCGCGGAAGCCGTGTCGACGAATTTGATTTTGCGCCGCTTGATCTCGGAACGAAAAATAGCTTCCGCCATCGGGCTGCGGCATGTGTTTCCGCTGCAAATAAACAGCACTTTTTTTCTCTTCATTTTATTCTTCGGCGCATGCCTTGGTCAAACGGTTAAGTACGCCCGCCATAACGCCGTCCTTTTTTTTCGGCTCGATCGCCACGATCACGTCGGCAATTTTCTCGCCTTTATGCAGCAGCTCATATAGATTTGCCGCCATTTCTTTTTCCGTATTGCCGAGATTGAGCACATATTCTTCGGGAAATGCACCTGACTCAGATTCTTCGCAAAGAACAAAAACGCGAAGCCCCTTTTTTTGCAGGGATAAAAATTCTTCGTGCGCCTCATTGAGCTGTTCGGCCGAGAAAAGTCTCGTTCGGCACTTCGGCGCATAATGCTTATACTTCATTCCCGGAGAACGAACACGCTCTCCGCTCTTTGGTATATAAACGTCACATTTACCGGTTACTTGCGCGATCATTTCCGCGGAAACAAGCCCCGTACGCAAAACGACCGGATATTCCCCTGTTACGTCACACACAGTACTCTCAATACCGCCTGTACATCTGCCGCCGTCTAAAATCAACGGCAATTTACCTTTCAGATCCTCATAAACGTGTTCGGCGGAGACCGGACTGATGTGCTTGGAAATATTCGCCGAAGGCGCCGCTATGGGCATATCCACAAATTTGAGAAATTCCTGCGCGCCCGCATGCGACGGAACACGTACGGCAAGCGTATCCAACCCGCAGGAAACGAGGCTGCTTACAGTCCCCCTGCTCTTATACACGAGCGTCAGAGGGCCGGGCAAAAAGGCCCTGCGAAGCTCTGCCGCATACGGGCGCTCGTCGTATACGAGCGAGGACAAGTCAAAGTCTTTATGCACATGAACGATCAGAGGATTGTCTGACGGCCTCCCCTTTATTTCATAAATTTTTCGTACAGAATCGTCCCTGCGCGCGTCGCCGCCCAACCCATAGACGGTTTCCGTGGGAAAAGCGACCGACTCCCCCGATTCAAGCCACCGTTTTGCTTCCGCGAGAGAATCTTGGTTGATCTGCTTGATTTGAGTAAACATGATCACACATCCTCTTCGGGCGGAATAAAATCTTCTTCGTCCATTTCATCGGAGGCTTTGCTGATCTCTTCAAAGTCTTCATCGGAAAGAGAATCGGGCATATCCTCGTGCGGGGCCCGCCCCTCCATCGGGTCTTCCGGTAAGAATCCGGGAGGCGGATTGACGTAGCGCACCTGGTCGCCCCTAAAGCGGAGCTTCACCCTGCCCAGCTCGCCGTTTCTGTGCTTGGCGATAATGAGGTCGGCGGCGTCTTTTACGATCTTTCCGCTCTTGATCTCCTCCTCCGTCGCGGCGACGTCAGGCCGGTGTATAAACATGACCATATCTGCGTCCTGCTCGATCGCGCCCGATTCGCGAAGGTCGGATAGCTGTGGCTCTTCTTTGGAAGAAATACGCCGAAGCTGAGAAAGAGCCAGAACGGGAACATCGAGTTCCTTTGCCATGATTTTCAGATTTCGGGTAATGGTCGAAATTTCCTGCTGCCTGTTTTCTTCCTGCCTCCGCGCGCCGCTGCTCATGAGCTGAATATAGTCGATCATAATAAGATCGAGCCCCTCCTTCCGAGATTTCAGCCGACGGCACTTGGATAAAATTTCCGCGGGCGTGATTTTGGAGGAATCGTCGATATATATTTTTGCTTTTTTGAGATCAGCGCTCGCCTTCCAAAGTTTTTTCCAGTCTGACTGGGAAAGCTCGCCCGCCATCGCCTTAGACATGCTCACGCGCGCAAAGGAACACAGGAGCCTCTGCGCAAGCTGTATCCGCGGCATTTCAAGCGAAAAGACTGCGCAAACGCGGTTATCGACGAGCGCCGCATGCTCGACGATATTCATGCCGATGGTCGTTTTTCCGACGCCCGGCCGCGCCGCAAGGACGATAAAGTCTGACTTTTGCAGTCCGTTTGTGATCTTATCGAGCTTGGTAAAGCCCGTCTGCACGCCGCGCAGAGCGTTTTTATCGGTGGAAATCGTTTCGAATTTGCTCAGCACGAGATCGTAACTGTCGTCTTCCCTCATATCGACGAGAGTAGACGTATCCATCTTTTTTGAAATATCGAAGACGAGTTTTTCCGCAAATGCAACGCTGTCCGCCGAATCCGCGCTCGACATAGCCGTTTCAATAATGTCCTGAGAAGCGCGTATCAGTTTGCGATTTACGCTGTCTCTCTTTACGATATCGAGATAATATTTGTAATTTGCCGCGGACGGCGTAATTTTCGCAAGGTCGGTTATATATGTAAGGCCGCCCGCTTTATCCAGACAATTATCGTTTTCCAACTGGTCGGCAAGCGTAACGAGATCGACCGGCTTTCTGGCGTTGAACACCGCCTTCATCGCGCCGATGATCAGCTTATGCGATTCCTGATAAAAGTCTTCTTCCGATAACTTGTCGAGAATATCCGTCTGCGTCTCCACGTCGATGAGCAGACTTCCGAGCAAAGCCTGCTCCGCTTCGAGATTATTCGGCAATACGTTCGTTTTTCCAGCCATATTTTCCTCTCACACAAGGCTCAACGGCCCGCCTAAAAAATTGATTTACTGCGCCCTTTCAAATTGACCCAGAACATCGGCAAATTCCTGCATCGCGGAATCGAATACATCTTTTTTGGTAAGATCTATGCCCGCTATCTTCAAAAGAGACACGGGATCGTTGCTGCCGCCGGACGAGAGAAATGCGATATAGTCTTTTACGGCAGATTCTCCCTCGCGAAGTATTCTGTTTGCAATGGAAATCGCGCTGATAATGCCCGTAGAATACTTATAGACATAGAAGGAAGTATAAAAATGCGGAATGCGCGACCACTCATAGGCGATCTCTTTGTCGTGCACGATCGCGTCTCCGTAATACTTTTTATTGAGCCCGAGATAAACCTCGTTCAGATTTTCGCTCGTAAGCGGCTGCCCCTTTTCCACCATATCGTGCGCGATCGCCTCAAATTCGGCAAACATGGTCTGGCGATGCAGCGTCGTGCGGATCGTATCGAGATAATAATTGAGCAGATATTTTTTCAGGGCCGCATTTTTCGTGTTGCTCAGAATGTGTTTTAACAGGAGCACCTCGTTAACGGTGCTTGCGACCTCCGCCACAAAAATGCGGTAATCCGCCTTGGCATAAGGCTGCGTGCGGTTGGAAAAATGGGTATGCAACGCATGCCCCATCTCGTGCGCGATGGTAAAAATATCGTGCGTCGTCTGCTGATAATTTAAAAGAACGAACGGGTGGATCCCGTAAATGCCCGTACTGTAAGCCCCGCTCCGCTTACCGGTCGTTTCGCATACATCTACCCAGCCGTTTGCAAAACCTTCGCGCAAAAGCGACTGATATTCTTTGCCGAGCGGCGCAAGTCCCTCTATGACCAGATCGCAAGCCTCCTCATAAGGAAGTTTGAGTTCCGCGTCTGCAACGAGGGGCGCATAGATGTCGTACATGTGCTGTTCTTCCAGGCCGAGAAGCTTTTTTCGGAGCGCGATATAGCGGTGCATGGTCGGAAGGCTGTCGTGCACGGCGGCGATAAGATTTTCATATACCGCCACGTCTACGTCTTCGTTCTCCAAAGCGCGCGCAAGGCAACTCGGATAATTGCGCGCCTGCATCAGGAATACGTCTTTTTTTACGTTTCCGAAATAGGTAGCCGCAATGGTGTTGGTAAGGCCGATGTATGCCTGATAATAACGCTCGAAAGCTTTTTTTCTGAGCTCCCTGTCCTGCCCGTGCAGGATTACGCCGTACATGCCGTGCGTCAGAGGAATCACGTTGCCCTGCCGGTCCGTTACTTCGCCGAGCTGAATGTCGGCATTGTCTATCATGGAAAAGATATTCTGAAACTGCGAATACATTTCGCCGCCCGCGGCAAGCAGCTTCTCTTCCTTTGCGGAAAGAATATGCCGTTTGCTTTTGATCAGCTGGCGGAAGAAATAATCATGATCTTTCAGTTCCCGATCGGAAGCATAAGCGTCGAGCGTTTCCTGCGGCAGAGCCGTGAGCTCCGGTTCCGCAAACGAAACGGCGGAGGAAAAGCGCACGTATAATGACAGCGCGCGCGACTGCATCGCCGTATATTTCGCGATGCGGGAATCCTCGTCGTGGCGCATATGCGCATACAAATGCAGACGTTCCAGGAGCATGCCCGTTTTTTCTTCTTTATCGAAAAAACGGATCAGAGCCTGTTTATCCGAAAGCCGACCTTCGAATTCGGAAAAATCCAATTGCTTTTCCGCTTCCGCATAAGAATTTTCCCAAGCCTCGTCCGAAGGGAAAATATCCGCCGTTTTCCATTTGTATTTGATTTCCGCTTCGCTTCTTTCCATATGGCCTCCGATCAATTTTTGTTGCTGTGAATGGGCGCGGGGATCCTGCCTCCGCGCGAAATGAATTTGGAGCTGTCGGCGGTGTTCACGGGCATGATGGGAGCCCTCCCCAAAAGCCCGCCGAATTCGACGCTGTCTCCGACGCCCTTCCCGGGTACGGGTATAACGCGCACCGCCGTCGTTTTATTGTTGATCGTGCCGATGGCCGCCTCGTCCGCTATGATGGCGCTGATCGTAGAAGCGGGCGTATCTCCCGGAATTGCGATCATATCCAGCCCCACGCTGCAAACGGCGGTCATGGCTTCCAGCTTATCGATATGCAACACGCCCTTTTCCGCCGCATTGATCATGCCGATATCTTCGCTGACCGGGATAAACGCACCGGACAATCCCCCGACGTGTGAGCTTGCCATTACGCCTCCCTTTTTTACGGCGTCGTTGAGCATTGCAAGGGCCGCCGTAGAGCCGTGCGCCCCCACGCATTCAAGTCCCAGCTCTTCAAGTATATGCGCGACCGAGTCGCCCATCACGGGCGTCGGTGCGAGGGAAAGATCGACGATGCCGAACTCCGCGCCGAGGCGCTTAGCGGCTTCCTTTGCGATCAGCTGCCCGGCTCTCGTGATCTTGAAAGCGGTGCGCTTGATCGTCTCCGCCGCGTCGGTCAGATTTGCGTCGGGTATATTTTCGAGCGCATGCTTTACGACGCCCGGGCCCGAAACGCCGACGTTGATCACCGTGCCGCTCTCCCCCACTCCGTGGAACGCACCCGCCATAAACGGATTGTCTTCCACGGCGTTTGCAAAAACGACGAGTTTGGCACAGCCGAGGCCGTCCGTCTCTTTCGTCAGCTCGGCCGTCCTTTTTACGATCTCGCCCATCTGCCTGACGGCGTCCATATTGATCCCGGATTTGGAGGAACCTATATTGACCGAGGAGCACAGCCGCTCCGTCGTTGCAAGCACTTCGGGTATGCTTTCAACAAATATTTTTTCGTAATCCGCAGTTCCTTTATGCACGAGCGCGGAATATCCGCCCAAAAAATCGATGCCGAGCTCTTTTGCCGCTCTGTCTAACGCCTCGCCGATGAGCTGCGCCTGATCGGGAAAGGGTGCACAGATCAGGCTTACGGGCGTAACGGAGACCCTCTTGTTGACGATAGGGATACCGTATTCGCCGGAAAGCTGTTTTGCGACCTTTACGATGTCATTCGCCTTGGCGCAGACCGTATCGTATACCTTTTCGGCAGTAGATTTTGCGTCTCCCGCGATGCAGGGCAAAAGTGATATGCCCATCGTGATCGTGCGGATATCGAGATGCTCGCGCTCGATCATATCGATGGTTTCCAAAACGTCGTATTTATTAAACATATCTGCCGCCCCGTTAAATATTGTGCATCGCGTTAAAGATCGCTTCGTGTTGCAGACGGATAGACATGCCTATGGACCTGCCGAGTTCCTCGCAGTCCTGTGCGAGCTTGGCAAGCTCCGTATTGGAATCGCCGATGTCGACGAGCATGATCATCGCAAAATATTCCTGTAAGATCGTTTGGCTGATGTCTTCAATATTTACGCCCCTTTCGGAAAGGAAGGCGCTTACTTTGGCTATGATGCCCTTTTTGTCTTTGCCGGTCACGGTCACAACTGCGCGCATATCGTAATTCTCCTGATGTATAAAATTAAAGTTTCTTTTTTGACGCTTTTTCCGCATTTTCTGCAAACTCGTCGTCGTGCCCGACAACTTCATAACCGACGATCACGTTGCCCTGCGTAAGGTAACGCACTTTATCGCCGCACTTGAACTGCGGACAGGACTTTTCTTTATCGCAATAGATCTTTCTGTCGAGATATTCCGACTTCTTTTTGCTCCATTCCGACATGATGAGAACATAATAGTCTACATTGTCTTTGAGATCGGGCGTATCGTAGCGGACAAAATAGCTGTTATTTACCGCTTTCAGACCGACGGACAAATAGGATATGAGTTTGTAATATTTTCTGCTTCTCTGATACTTGATCGCGAGAAAGATGTACGAAAAGATCACGAACAGACAGGAAGAGACCCAAACGATCCACTTCGGCGCCGTCTGCTGTGAAGAGTTAAACGGGGTGTTTACATAATAGATCAGACAGCCGATACACAGTGCAAGATAAACGACCGCAACGATCAGGTAAATGTAAAAAAGTCTTTTTTTCTGCTTGTATGCAGATACGAGGTCTCTGTCATCGTAAACAATAGTCATAAAAAATCAAATCAACTCCGTATGTTTTTATTCGCAGATAAAGAGAACGCCGAGCGTGTTTTTGCCGCAATGACTGGTCACAATGCTGCCGGCGACCGTTATCAGGATCTCATCAAAGGTAAAAAGCTGTTCCACCTGCTCGCGCACGGCGGCAACCAATTCGGGATCGGAACCGCTGTGCGTAATAAAACAACGGCGCCTGTCGTAGTGCTTATATTCGGCGGCAAGGTCGTTCACATAATTGCGTATACAGCGCGACATCTTGCCGATATATTTTTTCTTCGGGTAAAGCTGCCCGTCCTTCATGTCTATCATCGGGTGGATAGACAACACCTTCGACCCATAATAGGAAAGCGTGGAACACCGTCCGCCCTTATATAAATACAGGAGCGTATCGGGAACGAACGACGTATTTACCTTGGCGCGCAGAGCGTTCACCGTATCGGCGATCTCCTTGGCAGACCTGCCCTCATCACGCAGATCGCAAGCCTTCATAACGAGAAGGCCCTGCCCCGTAGAAAGCGCAAGGGAATCGATCACGTATACTTTATCTCCGAATTTTTTTTGCGCGGTCTGCGCAAACCCGTTCGAGCCGGAAGCTTTCGACGAGATGCTGAAATGGATCACCGTTTTTCCCTGTTCCACAAACCCTGCGAAAAAGGACTCATAGTCGGCAACGCTCGGCGCCGCCGTTTTCGGCAGTTCACCCGTCTTGTCGAAATAATCGAAAATGTTTTGCGGGCAGATATTTATGCCGTCTTTAAATGATTCGCTTCCCAAAATGACGGTAAGCGGCATGATCTGAATGCCACGCTCGGAAACGAGCGCATCGCCGAGGTCGCAGGTACTGTCTGATGTAATTATGATGTCTTCTTTCATGAATAACCCCCGAAAATTAATTTTAATCGGCAAGCCGTTACGATTCCGGAACGGCCGCGGTGAATAAATCGAAAAATGATGTAAGAAAACCCTTGATCGAGAGAGACCACTCCGTTACCACGCCGGTAACATTTTCGATCGGTTGCGGGCCGTAATTCGCTGCACGGCAATCGACGCTTACATTTCTGTTGTCCCCCATATAAAATATTTCGTTCTCTCCGATAACGAGCGGTTCGGCTTTTGAGCCAAAAGAATTCGGCCTGTCTTCATTGACGTAGACCCACGGCTCGGGCAGATAATTTTCTTCCACGACCGAAAATTCAGTCTCGCCGGCGCACTTTCTGTACAAAACGCCGTCTTCGGCATAGATCTCATCTCCGCCGAGCGCGATCACCCGTTTTATCACATAATCCGCTTCCTTTCTTCCCGTATGCACGACCACGATATCGCCACGCTCGGGCTCCGCTATCAGATTCATAAAAAGATAATCGCCGTCCTGTAAGGTATTCATCATCGAGTCTCCGTCTACGCGGACGCCGTTGTAAACGAAAGTAAATATGGAGAGGAAAAATGCGAATATCGCCAAAACGATCAGAATAAAATGGATCAACGATTCCGTTTCGGCATTCGGATCTCTTTTGGCGTTTAATATTTCGCCGTAAGATGCCATCAATCTTACCTCGGCTGTTTAATGGATTTGCGGAAGCTGTCCGGCGAAAGCATGACGACCCTGCCGCATTTATCGCAGCGGATCTTCACGTCCGCGCCCAAACGCACGATCGTCCAGACATCGCCCCCGCAGGGGTGTTTCTTTTTGGTTGTTACCTTGTCTCCCAATGAGTATACCATATTTTACACCGAAATGATAAGTTAATTGCGTGAAAAATTTACAGCCAAAGCAAATTATTTATACAAAACAGATTTTTTGAGGAAAAAGTAATATATTTCCCCTCGTTTATTTGTTTGAGTGATTTTCCTATCCCGTTCTTGAATTCCTTTGCGCGCAATGTGCACGGCTGCCATTCTTCACCGCCGGGAAGCGCTATCGTATTCGTATAGCAATCCTTAACTCCTTCTTCGACGGTATATATGCAGATCTGCATGAAAGCCGCGGCCTGCGAATATATGTCAAATTTCAAGATCGCATTGTCGGCGGGTCTGTATTTTTCGTCGTTTATGCGGTAAGACCTGAGCCCGTAGGAAGAGTAAACGCCTTTAATGCCGCAGGGGCCATCGATCAGACGAATGGGCTTTACGGTATTGTCGAGGAAGCAGTCTGCAAGCACATTATTGTCGTATTTATCGAGCGTAAAACTGTCCGTTCCGTTTTTACCGGAAAAAAGGATCCTGCTTTTTGCCGTCATGTTGGAATAGCTCTTATCTATGCGTTTGACGGCTATTTTGGAGGAGACGGCAAACCCGCAGCTGTATTTTGCTTTGGCGAAGGCAAAAACGGTTTTCGCCCCCGTATAAACGTTCAGCCGGAAAAGCGCGGTATCGTCGCCGTCGGTGCGTTTGAGCTCGCAACGAGTCCAGTCGCGCATGGAGGAATCGGGATTATCCTCCGCCATAAAAACCTCGCAGTAATCCGCCTCCCCGTTTTTATCGAAGCAGATCTTTGCCACGAGTTCTCCCTCGTCTTCTTCGATCGAAATTTCGATAGGCTCGGGAAGAAACACCTCCCTGCCTTTCAGATATCTGTCGATGAACAGATCGAGATTGTTGAATGCGGTGTTGCCGATATGCCCGTCGTAGCGCGCGGAGAAGTAAAATGTTTTCTTCTGCTCCGGATTGGCGCGGGCAAACGTGTCGAAAGCGCGGTCGGCGTCAAACCCGCTGTCGTTGGTCGCGCACAACATCAAAAGCGGACAACGGATATATTGCGCATACGCCTGCGCGTCCACCCCGCCCAAAAAGCGGTATCGCTCCTCGTCCATTTTCAGTTCGCTTCCGTCGCCGAATTTCTGAATGCCCTTATAAGCCCGCCAGCCGCCGGAACAGATAGTTATGGCGCAGCCGAGCCCGTCCGCCGTCGCCGCAAGCTGCCAGGCGATATCTCCGCCGGCTTTTATACCGATCACGCCGATAGGCTTATCTCCGCATAAGTTTTGCAGGCATTTCAGTGAATACCGCGCGACCGCCGTCCATTCATACCAAGAAGTTTCCTTTGCCGTGTCGTCTGCATGTGTGAACCGTCTGCCCGCGTTTCGGAAATTTCCGTAAGAGACAGTTTGCGGATAGATTGTATGCTCTCCGCTGCCCTCCCATTCGCCGCGATAGTCGGGCATAAAGACGGCGTAGCCCTTGGAAACAAAACGCTCGGCGAGCGCCTCGTCGAAAGTCTTGTCCGCGTCCGGCAGAACGAGTAAAGACGGGCAGTTCGCATTCCCTTTCGGAAACGCATACAGCGCGCTGATGCGCACGCGTTCGCTCCCTACCGCACGGCCGGAAAAGCCGAGAATACGAAACTGCGCTTTCTCTTTCGCGTATTCTTTTTTCACCTCTACGTTCAGCGGCAATGAATCGTCAAAATCATTCCACAGTGTAACAGGCGTCAAAATTTTGTTTGCCAAATTCAATACTCCGTTTTAACAGCTGATTTTTATTTTAGAACTTCCGCCCGCTTCCGGGGCAGATATTACCGTTATTTTATTGTCGATGCGGTGCTTCAACTCCTCTACATGCGAGATTAGCCCGATGGAAAAGTGCGTGTTTTTGAGCTTTTCCAGACTGTCCATTACCGTATCGATCAATTTTTCGTCCAAAGTGCCGAAGCCTTCGTCCAAAAAGAAAAATTCTATCGGGCGCAGAGATTTTGCGTAGATCGCCGCAGAAAGCGCCAACGCCAAAGAAAGAGACACAAGGAAAGTCTCCCCGCCGGAAAGCGTATTTACGCTGCGCAGCTCTCCCGCATTGAAATTGTCGCCCACGAAAAAGCCCTGTTCATAGCGGATAAAATATCTGCCGTTGGTAAGGCGCAGGAGCGTTTCGGTCGCCGCAGCGGATATGTCGGAAAGATATTCTCCCGCAACGAATTCCATAAAAGCGTTTCCGTAAAAAAGCTTGCGCATTTTTTCGACGAGGTCAAAGCCCTTCTTGCATTCGGCGCGTTCCTGCTCGATCTGTTTTTTCTGACCGAGCCTTTCGGTGAAGCGTTCGATCTCGTTTTTGAATACGGCGCACTCCTTTCCCGCCCGCTCGCGCTGTTCGCGGAGAGCGGCAAATTCTTCCGTTTTCTTTGCAAAGTCTTCTTCGCTGACGGGAGCGGGGGCTCCGTCCGTTTTCAAAGCGCGAATGCCCGCTTCTATCTCGCGCACCTCGTTTTCATACTGCTCGATCTCTCCCCGCAGGATATCCGCATTCGGATAGGCGCGCAGAAGCTCCGCCGCCTCTTTTACGTCGGCAAGTCCGCTTTCCGTCAGCCTTGCGGAAAGCTCGCCGAGAGCTTCTTCTTTGCTGCGGAGGAGAGAAACTGTCTTTTCCTCCGCCCGAGCGATCGCAAGTGCGATCTCCCCTATCTTTTGTTGCAGCGCTTTCTGTTCGGCTAGCCGTTTGCCCTGTTCGAGCAAAAGCCCCGCTTCCTCTTTTTCGAGGCGGCGCGCATAGAGGGCGGGATCCCCCGAAAGATCGTCTCCGAGCGCTTCGGTCATTTTATTTGTAATGGCGTCGATCCTCTCCTTTGCCTTTGCGCCGTCTTCGAGAATGCGGGCCAGCGCCGCATTTGTTTCGGCAAGCTTTGCCGAAAGCTTTTCCCTCTCTATTTCCAGGTCGTGGCGCTCTTTCTGTCGGGCGTCGCGCTCCTCCTGCATTTTTTTGAATTTTTCCAACAGCGCAAAAGCGTCGGAAGATTTCTCTCGCTCGCACAAATCGCGGTATTTTTGCGCCTGTTCGGAAAGCTCCTTTTCGGCCGCAAAATAGAGCTCTCCCTGCGGCGGGAATTTTTCACGCAGCCTGCCGAGCGCTCCGGAAAAATATTTCTCGCTCTCCTCGTATTCGCTTCTCAAAAGCGCGCTCTCAAAGTTGCCGCGCAAAAACGTTTCCAGATTTTCCGCCGCCTCGCCGCCCGGCTCTGTCAGGCGGCCGATCGCTTTCTCCGTCGCCGCAAGCGTCTTTTCCGCCTGTGCTTTTTCCGAGGAAACGCGTTTATATTCTTTTGCCAGCTCGTCTCTGGCCGTTTTCTGCAAAGTCAGCTCTTTCAAATCGCCTTCCAGCGTTTTCAAGAAGGCGCGCTTCGCCTTTATTTCCGCAACGGAATCCTCGTACTTTGCGGCGGCGTACGCTTCCTCTTCCGCGCGAAGGCGTGCTTCGGACTCAGCCTTGTTTTTTTCCGCGAGCGCCTTTGCCGCGGCGCACTTTTCGGCTTCTTCCGCAAGCTTTGCCGCTTTTCCGCTCGCCTCGCATGCGGCAGAGGCGCCCGGCAATTTTTTCAATGCGGCGCGCTTCCGATCGAACGAGGCCGAGCGTCCGCCGGCCTCGCGCAGCGCGCTTTCCAGCCGTGCGAGCTTCTTCGCCCTGTCGTACTCGTTTTTCAGCCGCTCGAAGGCGGCTTCCTCGCGGGCATATGCGCCGTCCAGCTCCTGTTTCCGAGCGGAAAGAACGGCGTATTCTTCCTCCTGTCTTTTCAGCTCCTCCTGCGTATACTGCGCATATTCGGCGAGACGGCCGTCCTTTTCTGCAAGCCGAAGTTTCGCCTCATCGTAGCGGGCTTTCAAAACGCCGTTCAGCTTGTCTCCGTAGCTTTCCAGATCGAAAAGGCGGGATATGAGCCTGAGGCGCTCGCCCCTGTCCGCCTTGACAAACTGCGCGAACTCGCCCTGCGGCAACGCGATACATTTTTTAAAATCTTCAAAAGAAAGCCCTACGATGTCGAGGATCATCTCGTTCGTCTTTTTAACGCCCTCGGATAAGCCCCGCATCTTATCGCCGTCTATCTCGCAAAGTTCGAGGTTTTGCTGCGAGTTTTTTCTCTTGATCTCGCGATGCACGCGAAAGACCCTGCGCTTTCCGTCCCATTCGCACGCGAAGTCGAAAACAACGTAAGCCTTGTCGCAATTATAATTGATGATCTCGTTGGCATTTCCCCCGCGCGTGCGGTCGATTTTTCCGTACAGAGCGAAGATCATGCTGTCGAGGATCGTCGTTTTGCCGCTCCCCGTATCGCCGAAAATACCGAAAAGCCCGCCCGAAAGCAGCTTTTCAAAATCGATGACCGCCTTTTCGGAAAAGCTGTTGATGCCGCAAAATTCCAGTCTTTTAGGCTTCATGCGCTTCCTCCGTGACAGACATAAAGAGCTCTTTCATCTCCTGCGGAGGATCTTCCGCATAGCGGCTCCTGTAAAATTCGCAAAAGAGTTCGAGCGGGCTCAGCTGTCTGCGTTCCGTCGCGGAAAGTTCGCAGGCGGCGCTGCCGATCTCGGGAACTATGCTGAGCAATCCATCGTTGGCGTCTTTGAGCGTTTTGACCTGCGCGGAAGAAAGCGGTTCGCTCAGATAGATCGTAAGCTCAATATAACACCCCTCGTATCTGCGCAGGAGCTCCTCCGCTTCCGCGACGCCGCGCGCCTGCAACCGCACCAATTTTTTCCCCGACCGCAACCCGATTTGCCTGAGATCGCGCACGCCGTTTCCGTCGAGCGTAAAAACGACCACGCTCTTTTCAACCCCGGCCTCGTCGAACGCATACTGCAAAACGGAGCCGCTGTAATAAACGTTATTTTTAAAATGCTGCCTGCGGTGCAGGTGCCCGAGCGCAGTATAGTTACACGCGGGCAACAGCGAAAGCGGTACGGCGCGCGCGCCGCCGAGATCGATCTCCCTTTCCCCTTCGCTTACTTTACCGCCCGCAACGAACAGATGCGACAAAAATACGGAAGGCAGATTTTCGGTGTTTCCCGCCTGCCCCGCGCCGATCCATCGGCGCATTTTGTCCGTAAAGCTTTCGTTTTGATTTTTATCCTCTTTCAGCCGCGTTTCGCTCGGGTAAGGCAAAACGTTGCAGTAAATTTTTTCCTCGTCCTTTTGAAATACGATGTGATTCGTATCCGCCTCCGCCACGCGGACCGGCCGCGAACCGCCCGTACGGGGGAAATATCCGTAATTCCCGTAAATGTAGATGCCCTGCGGCTCGCAGAGCGCGGTCGCGGCGCCGAGCCGCACGTTATCGTCGTGATTGCCGCTGATAACGAGCACGGCGCGCTCATCGCCCGCTATTTTTTTGATCTTCTCGTAAAAAAGATCCTCCGCCTCCGCCGATGGAAGATAAGTGTCGAACACATCTCCCGCGACCAGCACGAGATCGACCTTTTCCGTTTCGCACAGCGCAGCGATCTCGTCGAGCACTTCGCCCTGCTCGGCGATGCGCTCTCTGCCGAGCAGACGCTTTCCGATATGCCAGTCAGATGTGTGCAAAATTCTCATAAGACCTCGGTGCCGTAAAAACGCGGCAAATCTTTTTGCGATAAATTTCGGCAATTACCTTGCTTTTACGCAAAATAATTTATATAATAGTATAGCGTAAAAGACAAAATAAATCAAGCGTTCGCCGGAGTTTTCGTTATGGGATTTTGCTCGTATTCTCGTGAGTTCTCGCTCTCGTCTTACACAAATATTGAAAATCAGTTTATCAATAAATATATGGCGCTTGCCGACGGCGACGCGGTCAAGGTATATATTTTCGGGCTGTACCTGTGCCAAAACGTGCAGGAAACATATTCCCTCGCGGAAGCCGCCCGCACGCTGAACATGAGTGAAGAAAAGATCGTCGATTCCTTCCGTTTTTGGGAAGATTTCGATCTTTTGGAGATCGTATCGCGCGCGCCCTTTTCCGTGCGCTATTTCCCCGCGGACTATTCCAAGGGCAAGCCGAAGCGTATCCGCACGGAAAAATATTCCGATTTCAACAAGGCCGTGCAGTCGATGATGCCCAAAAAGATGATCTCCCCGGGTGAATTTGAAAAGTACTTTGCCTTTATGGAGCAGTATTCCGTCAAGCCGGAAGCGCTCATTCTGATCGTAAAATACTGCGTAGATCTCAAAGGCGAGAACATTTCTCAAAATTATATTTTGCAGGTCGCCAAGAATTTTGCCGCCGAAGGCGTTACCACCGTCGAGCAGGTGGAAGAAAAGCTTTCCGACTATGTTCTGCAAAGCGGAGACATCGCCAGAGTTCTGCGCGCGCTCGGCTCTTCCAAAAAACCCGAACCGGAAGATTATAAGCTTCTCAAAAAATGGACGGAAGAAATGGGCTTTGAAACGGAAACGATCGTTTTTACCGCTTCCTTATTCAAAAAGAGCAGCCTTGCGAAATTGGACGAGATACTCGGCGAGCTGTATGCAAACAAGAAATTTGACCGCGAGGAGATCAAAGATTACCTCGCCCGCAAATCCGAGATCCGCACTCTCACGCTGCAAATCGCGCGCGAGCTCGGGGTATACTGCCAGATCGCGGATCCGTATATCGACAATTTCGTGAGCGGCTGGCTTGCCGCCGGCTATGACGACGCTTCCCTTTTAAGCCTCGCCAAATACTGCTTCAAGAGAGAGAAAAAATCCTTTGAAAAGATGGACGAACTCATCAAAAAATTACTTTCCCTCGGCGTGGTATCGGCGGAAAGCATCATTACATATATGCAGCAGGAGGCGCTCGAACGCGAATTTGCGGCGCGCGTACTGCAAGCGGCAGGGCTCACCCGCCGCGTTACCGGGTGGGACAGGGATTGCCTGAAAACCTGGCGCGGCTGGAATTTTTCCGACGAAATGATCCTCAAAGCGGCGGAGACCGCCGCAGGAAAAAACAGTCCGATACCCTATATCACTTCGGTCTTGTCTTCCTGGAAGGCGCACGGCATTTACAGCCCGGAACAACTGGAAAAGCAGCCCGCCGCCGAGCGCTATAAAGCGCAGGCTGCGGAAGACAAAGACGCGGCGCTCCGCAAGCGGATACAGACCTATTATTTCAATTTGCGCGAACAGGCGCAGGATCGCGCGGAGCACTATTTGAAGCTTGCCCGCAGCGACGCGCAATTCAAGGAAAACGAAGAGGCGATCCGCACGGAGGAGATCCGCCTTGCAAAGGCGGAGGCGCTCGGCGGGGATACCGTAAGCGCAGAGCATGCTCTTTCCTCTCTAAAAAAGACAAGGGCGGGTATATTGAAAAGGCTCGGGATCACCGAAGAAATGCTTGTGCCGCAGTATAAATGCGCCAAGTGCGGCGATACCGGATTCGACAAAAACGGAAACGTGTGCGAGTGCTACAAAAAATATATCGAAGAAGCCGGCGAGCAGGAACGGCTTTCCAATATCATCGACGCATATTCCAATATCGAAATTTAACGGCCGCATAAAAACCGCCGCGCAATCATTGCGCGGCGGTTTGTTTATAATTTTTCGAATACGGGGATCTCGTCTACGGGGGCGGCAGTCTCTATTTCTTGCCCTCCTTCATACTCCGTTCCGCTGCGTATATCTCTCCATTTGCCGGCAGGAAGATAGACGCGCCTTTTTGTTACGCCCGCATACAGCACGGGCGCGACCAGATAACGGCTGCCGAACATATACTGATCGTCCGCTTCCCAGCATCTTTTGTCTTCGGGGAATTCATAAAACATCGTACGCATGACGGGCGAGCCGTTTTCGCTCGCTTCGCGCATCACCTGCCTGATGTACGGCTTCATCTGCACGCGCAGCTCCACAAATTTTTTCAGTATTTCGTAAACATCTTCCCCGTAACTCCAAAGCTCGTTGGGCAGCCCCGTATGGCAGAATCCGCCGCCGAAATCCCGCTCGTCCAAAAGCGGAATATCGCTCGGCCCTTTGTCTCCGTGCATTCTGAGCACCGGGCAGAACACCGCCCATTCGAACCAGCGGAGCAGCAATTCCCTGTGTCCTTCTTCCTTGACGTTCACGAAAAATCCGCCGATGTCCGTCGTCCACCACGGAATACCGGCTATGCCCATATTCAGACCGGCGGCAAACTGGTCGCGAAGGGTCTCGAAGTTCCCCTGAATATCCCCCGACCACACGACGGCGGCATATTTCTGACTGCCGACCCAGGCGCAACGAAGCAGGTTGCACACGTCTTTCTGCCCGGCCGCGACCTGCCCTTCGTAAAAAGCCTGTGCATGGCAGAGGGGGTAAATGTTGCCCACCTGCAAATCGGAACCGAGGTGGTAACGGAAGTTATCGAAATCGTACAACGAATATTCGGGCTCCGCTTCGTCCAGCCAGAACATATCGAATCCGCTCTCGAAATAATTTTTGCGGCACTTTTCCCAGATATATCTGCGCGCTTCGGGGTTGGTTGCGTCGTAGATCATCGAATCGCCCAAAAAATCAAAGCATTGGCTCCCCCGTTCGGGACGGATCAGCAAGCCCCTTTCATTCATCTCGACGAAATTTTCGCTCTTTTTATCGACCGTGGGCCAAACGGAAACCATGCAACGCGTGCCGTAGGAATGCAGTTCTTTGACCATGGCGGCGGGGTCGGGCCAATACTTTTCGTCGAATTTCCATTCGCCCTGCCTCGTCCAATGAAAGAAGTCGATGACGATCACATCGAGCGGTATGCCGCGCCTGTGATATTCCCGCGCCACCTCCAAGACCTCCTCCTGCGTGCGGTAGCGCAGCTTGCATTGCCACAGTCCCATCGCGTTTTCCGGAAACTCGGGAGCCCTGCCGACGAGGTCGGTATAATTTTTTATGATCGCTTTGGGCGAATCGTCGGCGGTGATCCAATAGTCGCTCTGTTTCGTGCTCTCGGCATGCCACTCCGTCACGTTTTTGCCAAACGTAACTTTACCCACGGCGGGATTGTTCCATAAAAATCCGTATCCTCGTGAGGACAGCGCAAAGGGCACGGAGATCTGCGAATTGCGCTGCGCAAGTTCGAGCGCGCACCCTTTTAGATCCAGATACGGCTGCTGATACTGCCCCATGCCGAATATTTTTTCGCCGTCGCGGCTTTCAAAACGGAGCGTGGTTTCGTAGTCTCCCCCGCGGATCGGTTTGAATTCGCGCGCAAGAATGCGGAGCGAAGGCGTGTGCGGCATCTCGTATTCATAGCAGCGGTAATATTCCTCGATGAGGGGCGAACCGTCTTTGAAAAAGCGGATCTGCCCGAGCCGCGTGACGCTCGCGCTGATCTTGCCGTTGGAGATCTTCGCCGAATCCTCTTTGATCTCGATTTTCGCCTTTGTCTGCTTCGCGCCGCTCAGCGCCCAATCGGTATCTTGAAACTCCCGTTCCATCGTCGCCCGCACGCGCAGAGCGTTCCTGCCCTGCGCATAAAGAAACACCGTTTCACCCTTTCTTTCGAAAAACAGTTTTCCGTCCTTTTCGTAAAACACCTTCCGTTCCTCCTGTCCTCTTATTTATTTGCGATCGTTTTCATGAGCGCCGCCTCGAAAGCGGACATATCTTTTTCGCCCAGATCGATATAAAAGCACCTGCCCTGATACATTCCGCCGCAATTGCGGACGATGTTCAGTCCCCGGTAAGGAGCCTTGACCGCCGCGAGCAGGCTTTCGAAGGGCATATTTTCGCACATCTGCTTTCCGTCGAAAATAAATTCCACCCAAAGCCCCTTTTTCATTTCCTCTCGGGTAAGACTGTCTATACTCACGCCGAAGGCGGGCATCTGACGCGCCTCCGCCAAGAGCTCGCCCCAACTCTTTAATATCGCCTCGTACGCAGGATCGCCTTTTTCAAAGGTCTGTGCGTTGCCGTCAGAAAATACGATAACGGAAACAACCTTGTCAAAATAATCCGCGACCGGACAAAAATTTTCCTTCATAACGTCTCCTTGAATCTTCTTTTATGCGCGCCGCGCGCTTACGCACTTATTATATTTTATTTGCAGGAGATTTTCAAGCTTTTGAAGAAATTTTCCACTTGACTTCCGAAATTAAATTTGTAAAAATTTTTATATAAAACGGTTGACAAATTTAAAAAAGAGTATATAATATATGCAAACGAAATAAGGGAGGTAAGGCGCATGAAAAAAAATATGTACAGCCTGATGCTGTCGGAAGACGTCGTCGGCGAGATCGACAAGCTCGCCAGCGAACAAAACACGAACCGCTCGAACATGATCAATCAGATCCTTGCGGATTACGTTTCGCTCACGACCCCCGAAAAGCACGTGCAAAATATTTTTGACATCATCGAAAATCTCATCGGCGGCCGGGGCAATTTTATGCTCTATTCTCAGCCGCACGACATGACCATGTCTATCAAAAGTTCTCTCAAATACCACTATCGCCCCACGATTCGCTACGAAGTGGAGATGTATCGCACGCCGAAGGAGACGATCGGACAGCTGAAAATCATTTACAGGACGCAATCGCCCGACCTTTTGGTGGAGCTTACCCGATTCTTTAAGATATGGATACAGCTCGAAAATATCTATATCAAGCATTTCTTCGCGAAAGACGCCATTTCGTACGGTATGGAAAACGGGAAATTCCTGCGCACCTTTGCCGTGCCGAACGATTCCGATTACACGGAAGAAGAGATCGCCAACGCGATCAGCGGCTATATCGCGACTTTCGACGAAATGCTCAAAAGCTATCTCGCGGGCGATTATGCGACCACGCAGGATATCGAAAAAAGATATTTGCAATATCTGAACAGCGGCGTACAGCTCATCTGAAAAGGAGGTGAAATTTATGAACGCACAAAAATTTACGAAAAAAGCGCTCGAAGCGGTGCAAAACGCGCAGAGCATGGCAATAGAAAATCAGAACATGCAGATCATGCCCGAACATCTGCTGTATGCGCTCGTCGATCAGGAAGGCGGGCTCATTCCGCAGTTACTTAAAAAATCGGGCGTGGATACGGACAATATGCTCGCTCTCCTGGATTCGGCGATCGGTAAGATCCCGGCGGTGAGCGGCAGCGGGCGCGAACCCGATAAAATTTATATCTCCCCCGTTACAGACAAGATCTTTAACGAGGCGGAGCGGCTGGCAAGTTCCATGCGCGACGAATACGTTTCCGTCGAGCACATCATGCTTGCGATCTTTGACCACGCGACGGACGAGATCAAGCAGATCTTCCGCTCGCTCGGCATCACGAAGGATTCCTTCCTGACCGAGCTCAAAAAGGTAAAGACGGACAGAGTTACGAGCGACGAGCCTGAAAATACCTACGACGCCCTTTCGAAATACGGGTTCGACCTCGTACAGCGGGCAAAGGAGCAGAAGCTCGACCCCGTGATCGGGCGCGACAACGAAATAAGAAACGTGATCCGTATCCTTTCGAGAAAATCCAAAAATAACCCCGTGCTCATCGGCGAACCGGGCGTCGGCAAAACGGCGATCGCCGAGGGGCTCGCGCAGCGCATCGTGCGCGGTGACGTGCCGGAAGGATTGAAAAACAAGACCATCTTTGCGCTCGATATGGGTTCGCTGATCGCGGGCGCGAAATTCCGCGGAGAGTTTGAGGAAAGGCTCAAAGCGGTGCTCAACGAGATCAAAAAGAGCGAGGGAAAGATTTTGCTCTTTATCGACGAGCTGCACACGATCGTCGGCGCGGGCAAATCTGACGGCGCGATGGACGCTGGCAACCTGTTAAAGCCCATGCTGGCGCGCGGCGAGCTGCACTGCATCGGCGCGACCACGCTCGACGAATACAGGAAGTATATCGAAAAGGACGCCGCGCTCGAAAGGCGTTTCCAGCCCGTTATGGTAGACGAACCGACCGTCGAAGACACCATTTCCATACTTCGCGGGCTTAAAGAGAGATACGAAGTTTTCCACGGCGTACAAATACACGACCAGGCGCTCATCGCCGCGGCCACCCTTTCGCACCGCTATATATCCGACAGGTTCCTCCCCGATAAGGCGATCGACCTTGTGGACGAGGCGTGCGCCACGATCCGCACGGAGATCGATTCGATGCCTGCGGAAATGGACGACATTTCCCGCAAGATCATGCAGCTCGAAATCGAGGAAATGGCGCTGCAAAAGGAGACCGATTCCCTTTCGAAAGAGAGGCTTTCCGCCATTCAGAAAGAGCTTGCGGAGCTGCGCGATAAATTCAATGCGATGAAAGCGCAGTGGGAAAACGAAAAGGCGAGCATACACGTCGTTTCCGATACGAAAGCGGAGATCGAAAAGGTCAACGGCGAGATCGAGGCGGCGCAGCGCGTCGGCGATTACGAAACGGCGGCAAAGCTCAAATACAGCCGCCTGCCCGAATTGCAAAAGAAACTCGACGCCGCACAGAAAAGCGGTGCGGGCGAAAAACATACGCTCCTTCGCGATACCGTGACGGAAGAAGAGATCGCAAAAGTCGTTTCCCGCTGGACGGGCATTCCCCTCGCCAAACTCATGGAAGGCGAACGGGAAAAGATCCTGCATCTCGACGATATTCTGCATAAACGCGTTATCGGTCAGGACGAGGCTGTTACCAAGGTAACGGAGGCGATTATCCGTTCGCGCGCGGGCATCGCGGATCCCAACCGCCCCATCGGTTCCTTCCTGTTCTTAGGGCCGACGGGCGTCGGCAAAACGGAACTTGCCAAGGCATTGGCCGAAAGCCTGTTCGACGACGAGCATAACCTTGTGCGCATAGACATGACGGAATATATGGAAAAGTTTTCGGTATCTCGTCTGATCGGCGCGCCCCCGGGATACGTCGGCTACGACGAGGGCGGTCAGCTGACCGAAGCGGTCAGGAGAAAGCCCTACTCCGTCGTTTTGTTCGATGAGATCGAAAAGGCGCACCCCGACGTTTTCAATATCCTCTTGCAGGTGCTCGACGACGGGCGCATCACCGATTCCCAGGGCAGAACGGTGGATTTCAAGAACACCATCATCATTCTGACTTCCAACCTCGGTTCCTCTTACCTGCTCGACGGCATCGACGAAAACGGCGAAATTTCCGAGGACGCGAAAGACAAGGTTTCGCAGCTTCTCAAACAGAGCTTCCGCCCCGAGTTCTTGAACAGGCTCGACGAGATCGTTTATTATAAGCCGCTGACCAAAGACAACATCACCAAGATCATCGATCTTTTGATACGCGACCTCTCCTCGCGGCTGGAAGACAAGCAGCTCAAACTCGACATCACGCCGCTCGCAAAAGATCTGATCATAGAAAACGGCTACGATCCCGTATACGGAGCGCGCCCGCTCAAACGGTATTTGCAGAGCAAGGTGGAAACGCTCATCGCTAAGACCATGATCGCAAACGACCTGCAACCGGGCAACGTTATTCAGATCGGCGCGATGAACGGCGACTTTACGGTAAAAATCAAATAATTTGTTATGTAAAACGCCGGGCGCCGCCTCATTGTTGAGGCGGCGCTTTCGTTCATCGTTCTATTTTTTTATCTTTTTATTCGGCTCGCGAATGATCTTATCGATGCGGATCGTCGCGTAATCTCTGATATCCAGGCATTTACCGCAGTTGTCGCAAACCTTATTCGGATCGAGGTCGCACATTTCACATTCCATACAGCCGATGCAATCCCTGTCGTATAAAACACACTTCTGCGTTTCCATTTTTCTGCTCCTGAAAAATTTTTTTTATTTTTTATAAACATTTGTTTGCTTTTTTGAAGGTATTATGTTATAATCGAAGAAAAGGGAGAGGATAATATCATTATGTCAGACGCAAGCAGAGCAAAAATGCAGGCGGTGCTCAATTTTATCAACGAATACAATGCCGAGTACGGGTATGCGCCTACCGTGCGCGAGATCTGCGCCGAGCTCAACATCAAATCGACGGCTTCCGCCTATTACTATATCGAAAAGCTCACGGATGAGGGGTATCTTTCCAAGTCTCCGAATAAAAACAGAGCGGTCAGCTTCAAGAAAAACGCGTCGGTCAATATCCCTTTGATCGGTACGGTCACCGCGGGTCAACCTATCTTCGCTTATGAAAATTACGAAGACTATTATTCCTTCCCTGCGGGAAGTTTTAAAGGCTCAGACCTTTTCATGCTCTCCGTTCAGGGCGAAAGCATGATCGAGGCGGGCATTTACGACGGCGATAAGATCATCGTCCGCAAACAGTCCGTAGCCGAAAACGGCGACATCGTCGTCGCGCTCATCGACGACAGCGCGACCGTCAAACGCTTTTTCAAGAGAGACGGCTATTTCGTCCTTCACCCCGAAAACGAAACCATGCAAGACATCATCGTGCAGGATGCCTCCATTCTCGGTATCGTGATCGGTCTTGTACGCAAATTCTAAGCATTCTCCTATAAATGTCCGCCGGTTCAGGCGGGCATTTTTTATGGCACGCAGCCATGCTCCGAAAGGCGGAGCCCCGCCGCTGTTACGATATAAACTTCGGTCATTCCTTCTTTTTGCTTTTTGCTCCGAGCGTCAGATTGTAACTCAGATCGATCAACGACTTTGCCTGCCCGCAGTCTGCACTGCCGTCCAGCAAAATACTGATCCAATGCTCTTTGTTCATATGGTACGCGGGAAAAACAGATTGCCCGTCCGCGACGGAAGCGCCGAGCTGCGGAATACACTTCAAGGTAACGACCTCCGTTTCTCCCTCTTTCCCGATACCGAATTTTTTATAGGCGACAGGCATGAAAACGGCATACCATTTCCCATTTTCCCCGTGCCTGCAAACCCCGATCTCCGGAGAATTCTTAAAAATATACATCGCTTCGTCGCCGTATTGTTCGCGGATATAGGTTATAAGCAATACCTTTGTTGCCTTCTCCATTTTTTCTCCTCTTTTATATGAATATGATATCACTTTTGACCCAATAACACAAGTATTCCGCAAAAAAAGCAGGACATTTTGCTATTTGCTCGCCATTATTTTCGGATCTCTCTTGAAATCGTACAAAAAGTATGTTATACTACAAATATATAGAGTCAGGAGGGAATAATTATGGCACTGAAAATCACGAGAGAGAACATGGGCGTTGTATTTACGCCCAAAGATGAAGAGGTGTACTCCAACTCTTCGGGCGTTTTATATCCGCGCGTCGTAGAACTGCATCACGCCGGAGAACTGAACGGCATGCTGCTCGCAACATTCGATCATTCTACGATCAAGGAGCCGCCCGTCGTGCCCGTTATGTGCAGCAAAGACGGCGGCGTTACATGGGAAAAATACAGCCAGATCGAAGACACGCAAAACGGCTACGGCATTCGCTTTCAGCCGGATTTTCGCGAACTGGACAGGCAGTGCGGCGACCTGCCCGCGGGAACGCTCGTGATGGCAGGCAATTCCGTCCCCCTCGATTTCACTTCCACGGAACTCTCATTTTACATAAGCCGCGACCACGGAAAAACATGGGAATTCCGCTCCTCCGTCGCAAAGGGCGGGCCTCCGATCGAACAGAACTTCGGCGCACTCGGCCCCGTATGGGAGCCGAACATCTATCTCAACAAATACGGCGAGATTACAATTGCCTATACCGACGAGCGGCCACACACCGATCCGCGCTTCAATCAGACGCTCTGCCTTACGACGTCGAAAGACGGCGGCAGGACTTGGAGCGATATAAAGTATACCGTTACCGTACCCGACAGAGAGCTGCGCCCCGGCATGCCCGTTGTCGCGCAGATGGGGAACGGCAGGTTCATTATGGTGTACGAGATCGTCGGCAAACCGTGCTGCGACATTTATTATAAGCTTTCCGACGACGGCGTAGATTGGGGCGATCCCCTTTGGGAAGGCAAGCGCGTGGAAACGCCCGACGGACTTTTTCTCGGCAGTATGCCCTACGTTATCTGGGTGCCGCAGGGCGGAAAAAACGGCACGGTGATCGTAACGGCAAAGCGCGAAGGCGAACATATAGGCATGCGCGATCCGGGGTATTATCACGTCAACTACAAAAACGGCGAGGGTGACTGGCACCGGATCCCCATGCTCATCACTTATAATACCGATACGCTGCAAGCCGGGTGGAGCATGGGCATGGCGCGCATTCGCGAGGATACGCTCATACAGCTCGCCCCCACGCCCATGAATAAGCGGCTCATGCAGATTACCTACGGCATCGGCAAGCTTGAAACAGTGTGATTTTTCAGGCGGAGAACAAGACCGGAGATTTATATACGGGGCGGCTGTATTCGCGGCCGCCCCGATGCCAAATAATATAAAACAATGAATAAAACATCGATCAAAAAATGGATATTTGATTGCGTAGCAATGCTCGCGCTCGCATTTCTCTTTGCGCTCAACTATGAGCTGTTTATCGTAAAAAACCATTTCGCCCCTGCGGGCATCAACGGCATCGCCACCATGATCCAGTACAAAAGCGGATTCAGCATCGGATATTTTTCCCTGATCATCAACGTGCCGCTGTGCGTTTTTGCCTATTTCTGCATAGACAGAGCTTTTGCTGTAAAGACGGCAGTGTTCAGCGTTGCTTACTCCGTTTTTGTCCTCCTTTTGGAGCTTGCAGACCTCTCGCGCTTTCAGTACGACGCGCAGGGCGTGGATACGATTTATCCCGTCCTCATCGCCGGCGCTGTCGGCGGCTTTGTGTACGGGCTCGCGTTTCGCCGCGATTCCTCGACGGGCGGCGCTGACATCATCGCAAAATTTGTCAGCAAAAAAGATCCCCTGCTCAACTTTTTTTGGATCAACTTTGCCATCAACGCCGCGATCGCCGCGGTATCTTTCTTCGTCTACGCCGAACCGAACGAAACGGGCGCGCTGCAATACGACTTTAAGCCGGTCTGCCTGTGCCTTATGTACTGCCTGCTTTCGAGCATCGTAGGAAATTCGATCATTCGCGGCTCTAAGTCTGCCTATCGGTTTACGGTCATCACCTCTCACGCGGACGAGATCGACGCGGAAATTCTCGCTAAACTCAGGCACAGTGCTACGCGCGTCAAGGCGACGGGCGCTTACAGCAACGAGGCGAGAGAAATGATCGTCTGCGTCGTCAACAAGCGCCAGCTGATCGAATTTAAAAATATCCTGAAAAAATACGGAGATACTTTTGCATTCGTTGAGACCGTAAACGAAACGATAGGCAATTTTTCAAAAGTCAAATGACAACAGGAGGCACGGCATGCTCGCTTATACGTACATTTCGCAAAATCGTTTTCAGTTAAAGGACAAACCCAAGCCCGTTCCGGCCGACGCAAAAGACGCGATCGTCAGAGTTACGCTTGCCTCTGTCTGCACGAGCGATCTGCACATCAAACACGGCAGCGTTCCCCGCGCTGTGCCGGGGATCACCGTCGGGCATGAAATGGTCGGCGTCGTCGAAGAAGTCGGCGCGGCTGTCAAAAAGGTCAAACCCGGCGACAGAGTCGCCGTCAATGTGGAAACATTCTGCGGAGAGTGCTTTTTCTGCAAACACGGATACGTGAACAACTGCACCGACCCGAACGGGGGCTGGGCGCTCGGCTGCCGCATAGACGGCGGCCAGGCAGAATATGTGCGCGTGCCGCAGGCCGAACAGGGGCTCAATGTGATCCCTGACGGAGTGACGGACGAGCAGGCGCTCTTTACGGGCGATCTGCTGGCAACGGGTTTTTGGGCGGCAAAAATCAGCGAAATTTCCGAAGACGATACCGTGCTGATCATCGGCGCGGGGCCGACGGGCATTTGCACCCTGCAATGCGTATTTCTGAAAAAACCGAAAAAAGTGATCGTCTGCGAAAAGGACGCGCGGCGGCGCGCCTTCGTCGCAAAAAATTATCCTTGGGCGGCAATATTGCCGCCGGAAGGCCTCGAAAAGTACATAAAAACCAATTGCCCGTCAGGCGGGGCAGACAGGGTGATCGAGGTCGGCGGCACCGATGAAACGTTCCGCATGGCGTGGCAATACGCCCGCCCTAATGCGATCGTAACGATCGTTGCGCTGTATGACGGCGCGCAAACGCTTCCCCTTCCCGACATGTACGGCAAAAATCTCACCTTTAAGACGGGCGGCGTGGACGGCTGCGACTGCGACGAGATCCTTCGGCTGATCGCCGAAAAGAAGCTGGATACAAGCAATTTGATCACGCATACGTTTGCACTGAGCGAGATCGATAAAGCGTACGAACTTTTCGAAAACAGAAAAGACGGCGTCATCAAAGTGGCGATCAGGCCGTGATCCGCAATGCCTTTAAACTATTCATAAACGGTATCCGTGAAGCGAAAACAGCGCAAAAGAAAAAGAAACCGATAAATCGGTTTCTCTCTCGTCGGGGTGTTCGTATACCCCTGTTATGGTGCCGCTGGTCGGACTCGAACCGACACGGTATCGCTACCACCAGATTTTGAGTCTGGCGCGTCTGCCAGTTTCACCACAGCGGCTTATTTATTTGACAACGTTAAAATTATAATATAAAAGCCGATGAATTGCAAGTAAAATTCATCGGCTTTTATAAAAATATTTTTCATTTCAGTTACCGGACGCCGCGTCGAGAAGAAGCTTGTCCGCAAGTAACGCGATGAACTCACTGTTCGTCGGCTTTTCCGTCCCGATATACACGCGTACGCCGAAAATGGAATTGATCGCCTCGATCCTGCCCTTATTGAAAGCGACTTCTATGCTGTGACGGATCGCGCGTTCCACCTTGCTCGGCGTTGTATTGAATTTTTCCGCGATCTTCGGATAAAGCTCTTTTGTTATATTATTTATGATAGACGGGTTTTCGACCGCCATCTTCACGCCCTCACGTAAAAATCCGTATCCTTTGATGCTTGCGGGAATGCCGATGGAAATAAAGATCGTACTGATTTTTTCGTCGATAGACGCGATGCTCCTGCGCTCTCTGAAACCGAAAGAAGAAGGAGCCTGCGCAACGGGCGCCGCGCTTTCCGCCATTTCCTGCACGCGTTCGCATACAAGCTCTGCCGATACGGGCTTCATCAGGTAGTACTTTGCGCCCTTGGCAAGAATTTTTGAGACCATCGCGTCGTCGCTGAAATTTCCGACCGCGATCACGCTCCGTCTTCCCGGCAGATCTTTGAGCTTATCCAGCACTCCGAACCCGTCGATGGAACGCAGTACCATACCTACCACCACGACGTCGGGCTGAAACTGTTTTACATATTCCAAGCCCGTGCCTCCGTCGTCCGTCACGCCGCTGACCTCCATACCTCTGTTTGCCAACTGTTCGGCAAGCACCTTTGCAAATTCGCCGTTGCCCTCGATCACAACAATCTTTTTCATAACACTTCTCCTCTTTTTAGTTTAATAGCATGATCGATTATACTACACCGTTTTACATTTGTAAAGTATTTTTGTAAAAATATTGAAAAGTTTGCGTACAAAATTTGTCGAATTTTGTACATTATTGTAAAACGATAAAAGGCGATCACTTCGGCGCTACATATATGTCATTTTTTACAGATAAAATCGCGGAGATTGCCGATAAATATCCTTTTTATATCCTCAGCGGAATACCCTGCCTTTATAAAAAATCCGCGAAGTCCGTCGCAGGCTTCATAAGAAGCGAGTCCGTCGGGCAGATCTTTCGTTCCGAAAAAATCCGTTCCGAAACAAAAATTTTTGCAGCCGAATTTTTGCACGCAGTGATCTGTATGCCTGAAAATATCCTCCGCAGTCGGGCATTCGGATAAAAACGCTCCGACAAAGGCAATACCGATCAGCCCGCCGCACCGAACGATCTCGCCGATCTGCCAGTCTTCCAGGTTTCGCCGATGCGGATATAATGCCGCCGCACACGTGTGCGAATCGACTACCTTATCCGTCAGCTCGATCACCTGGCTGAAAGCGCGCTTGCCCAAGTGGGCGCAATCGATCGCAATGCCGCATTCCGTAAACCGAAGAACAGCCTCCCTGCCCGCCCTTTTCAGTCCCGTATCTTCCAAGCAGCCGCCGGCGAGTTCGTTTTCATAATTCCACGTGAGCGAAGCATAAACGGGCGCATACGGCGCGACCGACTCTATCCCCGTCCGACAGATATACCCCGCGTCTTCCAGCCCCAGAAACTGATTTTCCGCCCGCTCCCGCGCAAACCGCGCCAGCAATTCACCGATCTGCCCGTCAGACCTGTTGCCGCGGTACAGCGCGCATACAGCCAGCTCCGCTTTTTCCGCTATGCATGAAAGCGCGCCTCCGTCCGCCGTTAAATAGTCGTTGTGAAAATCTGCTATCATAATAACTATATTATGAAGCGCATAAAAAAAGCGGAACGGCGTTTGCAACCGTCCCGCAACATTACATGCGCTTTATCTCGCTTTTTTGGGCTCAGGATAATCGACGCCGAAGGTTTCGGCGATAACCGACTCCATGATCTGCGGCTCGCGCGGTTTATCGCGCATATCCGTCGCGACGGAAGCGATCTCGTCGACGGTATCCATGCCTTCGATCACCTTTCCGAACGCCGCATACTGCCCGTCGAGATGCGCCGCGTCCTCGTGCATGATAAAAAATTGCGATCCCGCGCTGTCGGGCATCATAGAACGCGCCATAGACAGCACGCCGCGCAGATGTTTTATGTCGTTAGCGGCATAACCGTTCGCACGGAACTCTCCTTTAATGGTATAACCGGGGCCGCCCGTACCGTTGCCGGCGGGGTCGCCGCCCTGGATCATAAATCCTTCAATGACCCTGTGAAAGCCGAGCCCGTCATAAAAGCCGTGCCGTACGAGAGACAAAAAATTGTTCACGGTATTGGGAGCCTTATCCGGATAAAGTTCCGCCTTGATAATTTTGCCGTTCTGCATCTTGATGGTTACGATAGGATTCTGCATCGTTTTACTCCTTTTCGAGATCTTCGTATTTTTGAACGAGCACGCCCGCCTCTTTAAAAAGCTGCATGGAGAACTCGTCCGGGTACCCTTCCTTATAAACAACGCGCGCAATCCCCGCGTTGATGATCATTTTCGCGCAGATCACGCAAGGCTGGTGCGTACAGTAAAGAGTGGCGCCGCCGATCTTGATCCCGAGCCGCGCCGCCTGAATGATGGCGTTCTGCTCCGCATGTACGGCGTAGCACAGTTCCTGCCGCGTTCCGCTCGGCACGTTCATTTTGCGGCGGAGGCACTCCCCTTTATCCACACAGCTCCTGATGCCGGCAGGCGCTCCGTTATAGCCGGTCGTGAGCACTCTTTTATCCAGTACGATCACGGCGCCGACGTGCCTGTTTTCTTGAAAACAGCTCGACCAGCCCGCGACCGTTTCGGTCAACTGCATAAACCTCTTATCCCATTTATCCATTTCTATACGCTCCTTTTTCTTATTTTAACACAGTTCCCGCCAAAACGCAAGCGCGCAATAAAATTCGCTGCAAGCTCTTTTTTGGAAATTTAGCACTCTTTCAATAAAAGTGCTAAAAATTTACTTTTTTGCCGTTAAAACATTTGACATTTATTTTCGATTGTATATAATATATAGTAAATTAGCACTCAGGCATAGAAAGTGCTAAATCAGTTCGAAATATTTTTGGAGGCGAATTCTATGAACATCAAACCTTTATTCGATAAAGTGGTTGTCGAAAGCGTCGAAAAAGAAGAAAAGACCAAAAGCGGGTTTATTCTTCCCTCTTCCGCGCAGGAAAAGCCGCAGACCGCGCGCGTCGTGGCAGTCGGCCCCGGCGGCATGGTAGACGGCAAGGAAGTGAAAATGGTCGTCAAGGTCGGCGATACTATTCTCTACTCGAAATATTCGGGCAGCGAATTCAAAGTGGACGGCAAGGAATTTACGATCATTCGCCAGAGCGACATTTTGGCGATCGTTGAATAAAGAAGCATAAATTTGAAGGAGGAACACTATCATGGCTAAACAGATCAAATACGGCGACGACGCGAGAAAAGCTTTGGAAAAAGGCGTCAACACGCTTGCGGATACGGTTAAAATTACATTGGGGCCTAAGGGCAGGAACGTTGTTTTGGACAAAAAGTTCGGCGCTCCCCTCATCACCAACGACGGCGTGACCATCGCAAAAGAGATCGAGTTGGAAGACCCGTTCGAAAATATGGGCGCGCAGCTCGTGAAAGAGGTTTCCACCAAGACGAACGACGTTGCGGGCGACGGCACCACTACGGCAGTCGTACTCGCGCAGGCGATCATACGCGAAGGGCTTAAAAACCTGGCGGCGGGCGCGAACCCCATCATTCTGAGAAAAGGCATCGATAAGGCGGTAGACACAGCCGTCGCAGAGATCAAAAAGATCTCCAAAACGGTGGACAGCAAACTCGCGATCGCACAGGTTGCTTCCATTTCCGCGGGCGACGAAACGGTCGGCCAGCTCATCTCCGACGCTATGGAAAAAGTCGGCAAGGACGGCGTGATCACCGTGGAAGAAGGCAAAACGATGAACACCGAGCTCACCACCGTGGAAGGCATGCAGTTCGACCGCGGTTACGCTTCCGCATATATGGTTACCAACACCGACAAAATGGAAGCGGTGCTCGATTCCCCTTATATCCTCATTACCGATAAGAAGATCTCCAATTTGCAGGAGATCCTGCCGATCATCGAACCCCTCGCACAGCAGGGCGCAAGGCTTCTCATCATCGCGGAAGACGTGGAAGGCGACGCGCTTGCGGCGCTCATCGTAAACAAACTTAAAGGCGTATTCAATTGCGTCGCTGTCAAGGCTCCGGGCTTCGGCGACAGGAGAAAGGCGATGCTCGAAGACATTGCGATCCTTACGGGCGGCACGGTGGTATCCTCCGATCTCGGCTACGAGTTCAAAGACGTAACGCAGGATATGCTCGGCCGCGCTGCGCAGGTCAAAGTCGATAAAGACAATACGACCATCGTAAGCGGTGCGGGCGATCCCGAAAATATCAAGGCCCGCGTGAACGCCATCAAAGCGCAGATCGCGGAAACCACTTCCGATTATGACAGAGAAAAGTTGCAGGAGCGCCTCGCCAAGCTTGCCGGCGGCGTTGCGGTCATCAACGTAGGCGCCGCTACGGAAGTTGAGATGAAGGAGAAGAAGCTCCGCATCGAAGACGCGCTCGCGGCTACCCGCGCAGCCGTAGAAGAAGGTATCGTTCCCGGCGGCGGCGTTGCTCTCCTCTCCACGATCCCTGCCCTCAAAAAACTGATCGACTCCCTCGAAGGCGACGAAAAGACGGGCGCAGCCATTATCCTTAAAGCGGTCGAAGAACCGATCCGCCAGATCGCGAAGAACGCGGGGCTTGACGGTTCCGTCATCGTTGAAAAGATCACCTCTTCCAAGAAAGCCAATTACGGCTTCGACGCGCTCAAAAATCGCTATACCGACATGGTCGAAAGCGGTATCATCGACCCGACCAAGGTCGCAAGGAGCGTTTTGCAGAACGCCGCTTCCGTCGCGGCTACCCTGCTCACGACCGAGAGCGTCGTAACAGATATTCCCGCTCCCGAGCCCGCGGCTCCCGCAGGCGGCGGAATGGGCGGCGGAATGTATTGATCCCGCAAAATTTATAACAATATGCCAAGGGGCGCGGAAATTTCCGCGCCCCTATATTTTAATAAGTTATCATAAAAAGCGCAGCCTTTTTAAGCTGCGCTTTTTATGACCTCTTCTCCAATAACAGAGCCATGGTCGGCGAATCGTCGGCATAAGGCGTACCGGCAACATCGCTCCACGTGCCGCATACGGAAAAACCAGCCCCCCGCACTTCGTCGATCAGCTCTTCCCTCGAAAAACAGGTATTCCAGATGTTGTATTCATAAAGATTTGTTTCAGTCAAAACAATTGACCGCTCCAACGTTACCCGAGAAGGATACCGATAACGGCTTTGCAGCAAGACGTGCGGACTTCCGTTCCAAAAGCCGCCGTGCGGACAAACTTCCCAAGTCTGCCCTTCAACAAATCCGGCAAAAAATGTCGGAGAAAAAACGTCTAACAAAAATTTTCCGCCGTTTTTCAGGCATGAAAAAACTTTTTTTAAGACAATTTGTCTCTCCTGCGGCGTTAAAGCTCCGTAGTCGCAATAGATCATGACGGCAAAGCCGAACGTCTGGTTTTCAAATTCCGCCGTAAGATAATTCTGACAGAGATACCGAACGGAAAGTTTCTGTTCGGCCGCAGAGCGCACCGCATGATCTATGGAGCGCCCGGAAATATCCATGCCCGTAACACGGTATCCGCATCGGGAAAAGCGTTCCGCATACAGCCCGGGCCCGCAGCCCAAATCCAAAAGCTCCGCTCCCTTGCCTGAAAAAAGGCCGTTGATCCATTGCGCGGAGCGGTCGATGAAATCCGCATTGCGGCTGGCGCCGTCGCCTTTGGGATCGAGATGCGCTTTTAACATCTGTGCGGAAATATGTTCGTCTTCCCAAAACGGCGCAGACGACCTTTTGTACAGCGGAGGCCGCTGCAACGCTTCGGTCAGTGTATCATAAAATTTCATCATATCCCCCTAAATAAAAAAGCTATCCCCAAAAACAGCGTTTGCCAAAACACAGTTGACTCCGAAACCCGCAGGAGCTATTTGTTCTTGCCTAACACCTCGCGGCGGTATTGTTTGAACAATTGCATCAGACGTTGCTTGCCGCATTCCCCTCCGAATTTCATAGCTTCATAGCATACGCCGCGATAAGTCGCTTCAAATCCGGCAGGCACAAACCCGTTCCGCATATAAAACGCGCGGCGTCGAAGGCGCTGCTCACTGTTTTTAGCGGGCTCCCTGCATGCCTCTATATCCAGCACGAGCGTTTCACCGTTTCTGCGCGCTTTCAAATCAGAAAGTATTTTTCCGCCGTATCCTAAAGAACGTTTCGACGAGCAGACCGCAAAGTAAAATAAATAGGCAAGCGCGCCGTCGGATACGAGATAAGTAAAGCCGACCAATTCCTCGCCGTCATAGTACGCGAGCCACTCCACGAGCGGGGATACCGCGCTCTTTTGCAAGACGCGGAACTTCATGCGCTCCCGCCTCGGGAACGCCTCTTTATATAATTTTTTGACTTTTTTGAACTCGGAAAAATCTCCGTCGATCTTTATATTTGACAGCTGCATGTTCAAAATTAAAATTTGGTCAGTTTAGAAAGTATTTTCTTCAACGCGTATTTACAGTGCTCATAAGTGAGCCCGCCCTGAAAATATGCGATATACGGCTCTTTGATCGGCGCGTCGGCAGACAATTCTATGGAGGCACCCTGCACAAACGTCCCTGCCGCCATGATGACCTGCTCCTGATACCCCGGCATATCCCACGGTTCGAGCGTAACAAAGCTGTCTACGGGCGAAGCTTCCTGCACTGCCTGAATAAAGCCGATCAGTTGCTCCTTCGTATCAAAGCGTATCGCGCGCGTGATGTCGTACGGAGGAACATCGATCGCGGGAGAAGTGGTATATCCGAGCTTTTCAAGGCATGCGCCGATCAGAAGGCCCCCTTTGATCGCCTGGCATACAACGTGCGGCGCAAGAAACACGCCCTCATAAAAATACTGATAGCCAAAGGCGTACGAACCAACCTCTGCTCCGACGGAGGGCGCCGTGAGCCTGCCCGCGATGCGGTCGATATATTCACGCTTTCCAACGATATAGCCGCCCGTCGTCGCGATGCCGCCTCCCGCGTTTTTGATGAGCGAGCCCACGGCGATATCCGCACCGTTTTCGGTCGGTTCCGTCTTTTCCACGAACTCGCCGTAGCAATTATCGACAAAAATACAGCCTGTAAAACCCTGTGCGCGTATAAATGCAGTGACCCGCGCGATCTTTTCTTCGCTGAGCGCGTCGCGCCATTCATAGCCGCGAGAACGCTGGATAAATACCACCTTTACGCTTTCATCTTTCAATCCGTAGGCAATTTTATCGAAATCGAAATCCCCGCCCGAAAGCTCGCACTTTTTGAACCTGACGCCGTAATCGGCAAGCGACCCGATGCCTTTTCCGGAAATAACTTCGGTAAGCGTATCGTAAGGAGATCCGGATATGGAAAAGAGCGTATCGCCCGCTTGCAGAACGCCGAACAGGCCGACCGTAAGCGCGTGCGTACCCGATACGATATTCGGAGAAACGAGCGCCGACTCCGCGCCGAAAATATCGGCAAAGAGCGTATTCAAAGTATCGCGCCCCTCATCTCCGTACCCGTAACCGGTAGAGGGAACAAAATGCCTGAGCGCGATCTTATTTCTGCGGAACGCGTCTAAAACTTTACTCTGATTATAATACGCAATTTCTTCCGCGCAGGCAAACTGCGCTTCGAGAGATTTTTCACTCTCCTTTATCAATTCATCGATCATATAACAACTCCGCGATTTTTTTGCCGTTATCCACGTTCGGATCCAGCCATCTCAGATTTGGCAGCTTCTTAAAAAAAGTGATCTGACGCTTCGCATAATTGCGCGTATTTTGCTTTATCATGTCTGACATAGTACTATACGAAATACTGTTTTTTAAATATAAAAGCACTTCTTTATAGCCTATGCCCTGCATACATTGAAACGTCTCGTCAATACCGCTGCGGTACAAGCCGGCAACTTCGTCTACAAGCCCTTGCTTTAACATGACTTCTACGCGGCGCTCTATCCTCGCGTAAAGTTCCGATCTAGGATAATCGAAAGCTACGGCAAGATAGTCTCGTTTCGGAACAAACCCGTCGTTTTGCGCCGACTTTTTGACTCCTGTAAGCCTGTAAATTTCGAGGGCGCGCACGACGCGCTTCACATCATTGGGGTGCAGTTTCTCCGCACTCTCCTCGTCGACTTCCCGCAGCATCGCATGGAGATATTCCCTGCCCCTTTCTTCGGCGATCTGTTCGTATTCTCTTCGGATATCCTTATCGGCAGGAACGCCGCCCATGCCCCGCGAAAATAAGATCGATTGAATATAAAAGCCCGTCCCCCCGCAGACAACGGCGGGAACGTTGCGCGCGTTCAAAGAGGAAAACACCGCCTCCGCTCCCTTTTCGTAATCGCTTACCGAATAGTTTTGCAAAGGCTCCGCAACGTCTATCATGTGATGCGCAACGCCGCGCATCTCCTCCGGCGTCGGTTTTGCCGTTCCTATATTCAATCCTTTATATACGAGCATGCAATCGGCGGAGACGACCTCTCCGCCGAGCCTTTCCGCCATATCGACGGCGAATCCCGTTTTGCCGGACGCCGTAGCGCCGCATACGACCAATGTTTTCACTCAAACGATCCTTTTAAACATCTTTTCGATTTCATATTTCGTCATTTTTACGGCAACGGGCCGACCGTGCGGGCATTTCAGCCCCATATCGCCCTGCAACATTTCAAACAGCTTTTCCTTTTCGGAATCGGTCAGCATCATGCCGCCCTTCACCGCATGCTTGCACGCGGTCATCGCGATCTTATCCCGCAAAAGTTCCGTAAGGCGTATCCCTCTCAAATTCCCTATTTCGCCGAGCAGCTCAGAAAAAAATGCGGACAAATCTATATCTTGCAGATCCACGGGCACGGCAGAAATTTTAAAGCTGTTCGCGCCAAACTCCTCTATTTCAAATCCGATATCCGCAATATTCGCCAAATTATCCGATAAAAACGCAAATTCCTCTCTGTTTACGGAAAGGACAAACGGCACAAGCATGGGCTGGCGAACGATCTTCCGCGTCTTCATCTCCTCGCAAAGCCTGTCAAAAATCAAACGCTCGTGCGCGGCGTGCTGATCGATGATATAAACGCTGTCGCCCTCTTCATACAGCAGATACGTGTTGAACAGGCTGCCCTTATAGACGGCGTTTTCAAAAACAAGTTTTTGCTGCTTTGCCTTCTTGTCCAGCATTTCGAGATATCTCTTATTCTCGGCAAAAACATCTGCCTCCGCAGTCGGTTTTGTCTTTTTTTCGGAGGAAGCAAGGTCTGCCTTCCCCGAAAACTGTTCGGCAAAAGCAGGAGGCGCGGACACCTCTTCTTGCCGACGCACCGCGCCACTGTCGTGAAAGGTGAGCGTAATACCTTCGCGCGAGGTTGCCGCAGATGGATTTCTCACCGCCTCCGGAAAAGGAACGCCGGCAGGAGCGGGATCAGCCGCCCGCAACGGCGCATCTTGCAACGCATTCGGCGAAAACGGCTCCGCCGCACCCGCCCCTTTTTCGTTCCGATAAGCCGAAGGTTCCCGCCGATCCTCCTTATCCTTTACGACGTATTCCAGCGCAGACGCGTTTCCGTCGAGCACGGCGGAAACGACCGAATAAATACTGCCGTAGATCACCTGATTGTTTTCGAAACGGACGTCGGATTTGTTCGGGTGCACGTTTACGTCTACGATTTCGGGCGGAACGTCGATAAACAGCACGTAAAACGGGTACTGCCTTTTCATGAGATAGCTCGCGTACGCGTTGGAAACGGCGGAAGACACAGTGTTATTTACAACAAATCTTCCGTTGACGAAGGCGCTTTGGTACGTCCTGTTCGGCTTGGTATAAGACGGCTTGCCGATATATCCGCGCAATCTAATACCGTGTTTTACCGCGTCTAAATGATAGCATTCCGCGATCGCCGCAGCTCCGTACACCGCGGCAACGGCTTCCTCGAGCCCGCCGCCGAAGGACTGTACGGAAAGCTTCCCGTCTATATAATATTTAAAGGAGATATCCGGATTCCCCAAAATAAACCGCGCGACGACGGAAGAGACCTCGCTTTCTTCCCCTTTATCCGTCTTCATGAATTTTGCGCGGACGGGCGTATTGAAAAACAAATTTTCCGCAACGATCTCCGTACCGCGTTCCAGGGCGCAGGGCATGATCTCGCCCGCTTTGCCGCCCGAACAAGTCAGGCAGAAGGCCTCCTGCGCCTCCTTGAATTTGGATTTTAACGTAACGTTCGCAACGGAGGCGACCGACGCGAGCGCCTCGCCTCGAAAACCGAGCGTCCGTATCTCATCGAGATCTTCCACCTTTTCGATCTTGCTCGTCGCATGCGGCAAAAAGGCGGAATACAGCTCGCTTTTTTCGATACCCGAACCGTCGTCGATCACGGAGATCAGATCTTTTCCGCCCCGTTCGATGCGCACCGTAATATTTTCAGCGCCCGCGTCTATCGAATTTTCCACAAATTCCTTTACGACGGAAGCGGGCCGCTCAACCACCTCGCCCGCGGCGATCCGATTATAAATGCTGCTGTCAAGAATGTTGATCTTTGCCATGCTTTAATCCTTTTTGACTTTTTCCGCCAGATCCGACAGGATATGGAACGCCTGCATCGGCGTCAGATTGTCGAGATCGAGCTCCCGCAATATCCTTTCCGCTTCGCTCAGTTGCGCGGCGGTCTCATGAACCTCCGCGTCTTCCGCCGGCGCCCCAGTACGGGCTATATCGTTCCTCTCCAATTTTTTGAGTATCTCTTTCGCCCGCGCCGTCACGGAGGAAGGTATGCCAGCGAGCCTTGCGACCTCTATCCCGAAGCTTTTATTCGCGCCGCCCCGCATGATCTTGCGCAAAAAGATCACGGTACCCGCCGCTTCTTTTACGGTAACCTTATAATTTTTTACGCCGTCGATCTTACCTTCGAGCTCTGTAAGTTCGTGATAATGGGTCGCAAACAAAGTTTTTGCGCGGATATTTTGCGTGAGATATTCAAGGACCGCCCAGGCAATGCTGAGCCCGTCATATGTACTGGTGCCGCGCCCCACCTCGTCGAGAATTAGAAGCGAATCGGGCGTAGCGTTCATAATGATGGAGGCGACTTCCGTCATCTCCACCATAAAGGTGCTTTGATCCAAGATCAGGTTATCGCTCGCGCCGACGCGCGTAAATATCCTGTCGATCACGGGGATCTGCGCCGTTCGCGCGGGTACAAAACTTCCGATGTGTGCCATCAGTACGATGAGCGCCGTCTGCCGCATGTAAGTGCTTTTACCCGCCATATTCGGGCCGGTGATCACCATCGTACGCGTCTCTTTCCCGTCCAAAACGGTATCGTTGGGCACGAACCGCTCTTTGGAAAGCGCCTCCACCACGGGGTGGCGGCCGTCTTTGATGATAAGCTCGCCGCCCGCCTGTACGATTTGCGGCTTGCAATACCCGCGCTCCTTCGCGACCGCCGCGAGAGAAACGAGGCAATCGAGCATCGCCACGGACGAAGCGAGCTTTTTCAGCCTTCCGATATTCTCCGCCAAAACGCCCTTGATCTGCTCAAAGAGCGCGATTTCCGTCGCGAGGCTGCGCTCCGCGCTCGAAAGGATCTTTTCTTCGATCTCTTTGAGCTCGTCCGTAACGTACCTTTCCGCGTTTGCGAGCGTCTGCCTGCGCTGATAGCGATACGGCACCTTCTCTTTGAAAGAATTGGTCACCTCTATCGAATAGCCGAACACGCGGTTATATTTGATTTTCAGATTGCGGATACCCGTCTCCTCGCGCTCGCGCGCCTCCATTTCCGCAATGAGTCTGGCGCCGTTTTCGTGCACGTCGCGCAGTTCGTCCAGCTCCTTGCTGTAACCCTTGGCGATGTAGCCGCCCTCCTTGACGTTTACGGGCGGATTTTCGATAAAAGCTCGCTTTAAAAGATCGCACAACCCAGCAAAATCGCCCAGCCCCTCACCGATCTCTTTGAGGATCGGACAGGAAAAGCCGGAAAGCTGAAATTTCAGATTCGGTATCACCGCAAGAGAAGCTCCCAAGCCTTCGCAATCGCGCGGCGTAAGATTGTTGTTGGAAATTTTGCCCGCGATGCGCTCAATATCGCGTATTTCTTTAAGCGTATCCGCAATGCCGATGCGAATGACGGTCGCGTTGTAAAGCTCCTCTACGCCCGCAAGCCTGTATGAAATCTCCTCTCTGCTTCTAAGAGGATTCAAAACGAGCGAATATAAAAGTCTCGCCCCCATCGCGGTGTGCGTATCGTCCAAAAGCCAGAGAAGGGAGCCCTTGCGCTTGCCGTCTCCGAGCGTTTTGACTAGTTCGAGGTTTTTGATGGCCGCGTTGTCGAGCATCATGGCTTCGTCGTTATTCACAAAGCGGACGGAATCGATATTTTTCAGCGCGTGCTTCTGCGTTTCGCGCAGATATTCGATCAGCGCCCCCGCCGCGCTTATCACTTCGCCCCGACCGGAAAATCCGAACGGTTCGAGCGTTTTTGTCCCCAACTGTTCGCACAAATTTTTTTCCGCGCGGTTTTTCCCGAACGCCCAAGGCACATAGCAGGAAAAAGCGGGCAGAACTCCCGCGCGCAGGGCGGGCGCGTCTTTGGAGGCAAGCAAAAATTCTTCGTTTACGATCACTTCCGCCGGCGAGAGCTTCATGAGATATTCCATGAGTTCTCCGAGCGCCTTGTCTCCGTTAAACGCCGCCGAGCAAAATTCGCCCGTCGTTATATCCGTCCAGGCGAGCGCATACCTGCCGTCTTCTTTATAGCAGCACGCGATATAGTTATTCTTCTTTTCGTCGAGCAGGGCGTCCTCTATGAGCGTGCCGGAGGAAACGACGCGGATCACGTCTCTTTCCACGATCCCCTTTCCCGCCGTCGGCTCGGAAAGCTGTTCGCAGATCGCCACTTTTTTACCGAGCGCGACGAGCTTTGCGATATACGTATCCGCCGCGTGATACGGAATGCCGCACATCGGCGCACGCTCTTCGAGCCCGCAGTCTCTGCCCGTCAGCGTAAGATCGAGCAGGCGCGAGACCTCCGTCGCGTCCTCGAAAAACATTTCGTAAAAATCGCCGAGTCGATAGAAAACGACGCAGTCTTTATATTTATCTTTGATCTCCAAATAGTGCCGCATCATCGGCGACAATCCGCTCATATCCGCTCCTCTTATGTACTTACTTTTCGGGCAACGCCTATTCGCCGCACGCTTCGCCGCGCAGCGAAACGCCCGAAGCCTCCGCGATCTTTAATTTCACGAATTTTCCTATCGGATCGCCGCAGCTTTCAAAATACCCCATGCGGCCGTACTCGTCTCTGCCCAAATACAGCCCCTTCTTTTCGTCTTTATCCTCGCAGAGGATCTCGATCGTTTTGCCGACATACGCCGAAGACAGTTCGCGCGTCTGCGCATTGACCAATTCCACGAGCCGCATGATCCTGTCTTTTTTGACATCGTCGGAGATCTGCCCCTCCATTTCCGCGGCCTTTGTGCCGCTGCGCGGAGAATACACGAAGGTGAATGCGGTCGCAAATCCCGCTTCCTTTACAAGGCGCAGCGTCTGCTGAAAATCCTCCTCCGTTTCGGTGGGAAAGCCGACCATAATGTCGCTGGTGAGCTGGCAATCGGGCACATACTTTTTGAGCATTTCCACCTTTTTCAGATACTCAGCCGCAGTGTATTTGCGGTTCATCAGTCGCAGGATCCTGTCCGACCCCGCCTGCACGGGCAAATGCACGAGATTGCAGATCTGCTCGTTCTCGGCGATCGCCCGCACGAGATCTTCCCCGAAATCCTTGGGATTGCTCGTCATAAAACGCAGTCTGAATTTTTCCTTTCTCTTGCAAATATCCCGCAAAAGCTGCGGAAAATTAAACGCGCCGCCAACGTCGTTGCCGTATGAATTTACGTTCTGCCCGAGCAACGTGATCTCCTTATACCCTTGATCGAGCAGTCCGTTCACCTCGGATATTATCTTTTCGGGGCGGCGGCTGCGCTCCCTGCCCCGCACATAGGGCACGATGCAGTAAGAGCAGAAGTTGTTGCACCCGTACATGATATTGACCCACGCGTTCGGGTAGCTCGTGCGGAAAGAAAAGTCCGCGTCTTCCCCTTCGATCTCCGTTTTCCCCTCTACGATCTCCACGACGGACTTTTTTCTGCCCGCCTTTTCGTCGATGAGCCTGCCAAGATCTTCCAGATTATGCGTCCCGAAAATAATATCCACAAACGGGAACTTCTTTTTCAGCTTTTCAGCTGCGCCCGCCTGTTGCGTCATGCAACCGCCGACCGCGATGAGAAGCGACGGCTTTGCCTTTTTGAGCTTTTTCAGCGCGCCGATATTCCCGTACGCATGATTTTCCGCATTTTCGCGTATGCAGCAGGTATTGAAGACGATAATATCCGCGTCTTCCTGCGTTTTGCCCTCCTCGTACCCCTTCGACCGCAGGATCCCCGCGATTTTTTCCGACTCGTGCACATTCATCTGACAGCCATAGGTAACGATACAATAACGTTTATTCATATGATCCTTATAAATCGATTTCAGTTCTGCACTTTATTATAACTTTTTTTTTAAAATTTTTCAAGTTTTCGGATACCCGCCCGCCTAATAATTTCCCCGCAAATTTCAAATACTGTAACGGAGGGTAAACCGCATGAGAATCATAAAAAAAATTATCGTCGTTATGCTCCTGCTCATGGCGGCTGCGGCGGCAGCCGCGCTCGCCTATTATTTTACCGTAACGGGCGGATCGACTTTGCAGGAGGATAAACTCGCGATGTCTGAAAATTTTGCGGAGGTCTTCGACGTAAACGGAGACAAGGCGGCGGAGATCGCCTTTTCGGGCGCAGACAAAAAAATAAAGATCGGCGAATTGCCGCAAAGCGCAAAAAACGCGTTCATCGCCGCGGAAGATAAAAAATTTTACAGGCACCACGGGCTCGATTACACGCGCATTTTAAAGGCTACCGTCAAAAACATCGGCGCGCACGCATTCAAACAAGGGGCTTCCACCATCAGCCAGCAGCTGATAAAAAACACGCACCTTTCGAACGAAAAGACGCTGAAAAGAAAGCTGAAAGAGATCAAACTCACGCGCGAGCTTGAAAAAAAATTCAGCAAAGACGAAATCCTCGAAACCTATCTGAATACGATCTATTTCGGCCACAGCTGCTACGGAATCGCGGGAGCCGCGGATTTTTATTTCGGCAAAAACGCGCAGGAACTGACCCCCGGGGAAAGCGCTATGCTCGCGGCGATCATTCGTTCGCCGAACCGCTACTCGCCCTTCGTCGATCCCGAAAAATGCATGGCGGCGCGCGACGGCGTTCTCAAAAAAATGCGCGACCTGGGGTACCTGAGCGAGGCCGAATATGACGCGGCGCTGGCGGAGCCTCTCCCGCAAAGGCAAGACAATTCCATTTCTTCCCGCTCCTATCTGCAATGCGTCGCGGAGGAGCTTGACGGCATTTCCGCCCTCTATTCGCCTTACCGCGCGTACGGCGGCATCAGAATTTATACCTATATGGACGCAAAGCTGCAAAACTATGCGGAAAATTTGAAGACGGACGCAGACCGTGCGGGTAAAAGCATCGTTGTGGAAGACAACAAAACATACGGCATAGCGGCGTATTATACGAGCGAGGGCAACATACGCCGTCAGCCCGGCTCGCTTTTCAAGCCGCTCGCCGTCTATGCGCCCGCGATCGAAAACGACCTGATCTCTCCCTGCACGCCGATCCTCGACGAAAAAACGAATTTCGGCGACTATCTGCCCGCAAACTATAAAGACGTTTATCACGGCTATGTATCGGCAAGGCAGGCGCTCTCCGAAAGCATCAATATACCCGCCGTAAAAATTCTTTCGCAGATGGGCGTAAGCGAGAGCGAAAAATATCTTTCCGCCATGGGGCTTAAAATACGCGAGGAGGATAAAAACCTATCCCTCGCGCTCGGCGGCGTAAGCGAAGGGTTTACCCTGCAACAGCTGACGGGCGCGTACGCGCTGTTTGCCCGCGGCGGGATCTACGCGCCGCCCGCCTTTATCCGCCGGATCGAGACGTCGGACGGCGAACTGTTATACGAGAGAAAAATCGACGGTCGGCGCGTATTTTCGGAAGATACGGCCTTTCTCGTCAACGATATGCTGAAAGACGCCGCAAAGAGCGGCACCGCCAAAAAACTTGCGGCTCTAAATTTGCCCCTATGCGCAAAAACGGGAACATGCGGCGCAGATAAGGGCAACACCGACGCGTATACGATCGCCTATACCGGCTCGCACACCGTGGGCGTATGGCTGGGCAACGCAGACAACGCTTTGACGAACATCACGGGCGGCGGGCTGCCCTGCCATTACGCCATGCTGCTCTGTCGAAGGCTGTACGGCAACGCCGCCCCGCAGCCTCTGCCCGAATGCACGGAGATCGAAACCGCGGCGATCGATCGCATCGCCTATGAACGGGAGCACACCGTATTGCTCGCGGCGCCCGACCAGCCGAAAAAGTACACGATGCTCGAATATTTCAGAAGATCGGCATTGCCGAAAACAATGAGCACAACGTTTTCCGCACCCAAAATCGAAGCGGAGATACGCTGCAAAAACGGCACTGTTTATATCGATGTATGTCAAACAGAGTACTATAATATTTTGATTGAACGCGAAAATAACGGCAAAATTCAGACAATATATGACGGCAAAGCGTCGCCCTGCCAAGACAGCGCGGTGCGCAAAAACGAAAAATACAGCTACCGTATAACACCCTATTTTATCGACGACGCGGGCGAAAAGATCGTCGGCGATACGCTCCGCCTGCCCGCCGTGTATATACGGAGCACGCCTGCGCAAAACGACCGCCGCGAGGATTACGGCCGCTGGTGGGAAGCCTGCCGGGCATAAATATATTTTTATACCAAATTTATACCAATTTTTTCCGAATATTATGCAAATAAAGAAAAAGACCACAATATCTTGTGGTCAAAGTGTGATTTGTGAACGAAAAGGCTACACGCATCAGTCTTTATATTGCCTATATAA
>ERZ1643247.462-NODE-462-length-49191-cov-6.418227_pt1 | contig 49191 bp, 44 predicted proteins | sample MGYA00579264_ERZ1643247 | MGnify/ENA primary metagenome ERZ1643247 (study PRJEB29033, sample SAMEA4952262) | chicken gut metagenome | biome: Broiler Chicken; feature: Gastrointestinal Tract; material: Caecum | place: Ireland | collected 2018 | study: Broiler... | reverse complement strand
CTGGCCCTCGCTGGTCTCACTGCCGCCGGTCTCGCTGCTTCCGGTCTGCCGGTCACCCTCTTCTCCGGCTTCCGGCTGGCCCTCGCTGGTCTCACTGCCGCCGGTCTCGCTGCTTCCGGTCTGCCGGTCATCTTCTTCTCCAGCTTCCGGCTGGCCTTTATCTGTCTCGCTGCGCTCTGCACCTGTATTTTCTTCTGCTTTATCCGTATCGGCTTTCTCTTCCCAACGGCCGCCGGCCCAGACGTAATGAACGCCATTTTCAATCTTTTCCGTGCCGTCCTCATTCACAGCCATGAGAATGCGCTGTCCTGCACCTTCCCCATACTCGCTATCGAGCTGACTGCCCCACTGATTCAGATACGCGCTGTAAGCTGATAATGGGATCTTGATCCGAATGTCTTCACCGGCCATTTCGCCAAAGATTTTTTTGCCCAGAGCGACTGGCGTATAACTATTCACAGTAAGAGTGTGGAAAGAGCCACAGCCTTCAAGCATACCGTCTCCCAGCGAATAAACTGTCTGCGGAATCTCCAGCTCCGTGAGAGAAGTACAATTTTGGAATGCTTCCTCGCCTATGATCCGCAGAGCCTCTCCTTCCATAGACACATCTTTCAAAGATACGCAATTTTCAAAGACGCCGTCACCAATACTTTCCACCCGGTTTGGAATTACCAGAGATGTGATCTGCCGGCAGTTTTTAAAGCTTCCGTCTTCCAGACGCACACAATAAAGAGCGCTGGAATTATATATCTGTACGGACGCCGCATTGGTCGGCACACGTATAGCTGTCATCCTGCTTTCCTGTTCCGGATCCAGCAGATAGAGAATATTATTTACTGCACGATACTCACTTCCATCCTGAGCAACCAGCCGGGAAACCAGAACCGGATAATTGTTTTCCCATGCCTCATAATATTTCAGATAAATTTCTCCGTTTTCACCGGCAGGAATGTACACATGCACCCTGCTCTGTTCTTCCTCATTTAAAATATTTTCTCCAAGAGCCGGCGGATTCTCCCCGTTAAAGGAAAGCATTTCCAAAGCCGTACCCAGAAAAGCCGCGTCGCCGATATATTCTACCTGATTCGCGAAAGTCACCTGTACCAATGAGGAACAGTTCTCATAAGCGCCGTCATCCACTATCTTCAGATTCGGCATGTTGGACCAGCTCACAGATGTAATACTCTCACAGCCATAAAAAGCTTTCTTTCCAATTCTTGTTACAGAATTCAGCAATGTTCTCGCGAGAGACAGAGACTGCAGATTCTCACAACCGCTGCAAAATTCATCCGGCAGCTCATCTGAATTTCCCTGCAGAGACAGATTTGTCAAGGAACTGCAATCTTTCAGCATTCCTTTGCCGAGAACTTTCACTGTTGACGGGATCAGGAGTTCTTCCTCCTCTCCCTTTCCTGTATTTTCACCGATCAGGTTCGTACATCCGGCAAAGGCATAATCTCCGATTTCCGTCAGTGCTGTGGCCGAAAGGCTGGTAAGGTCAACGGTTTGCAGCGAAGAACAATCCGCAAAAGCATACGCTCCTATTTTTTCTACGGTATATGCGCTGTTTACCGCCGTCAGATTCTGACAGCCCATGGCAGCTTCCTCAGCCACTTCCTGCGTGCCAAGCATCAATGTCAGTTCTCCTTTGAAATTTTTCGGCACGTATTGAAGAAGAATCCGGTTTCTGCCCTCTTCTTCCTCTGCGCCATAGAGAACGCCCCCCAGTATCTCTCCCTGCCTTCCGTATGCACGCACCGGCAGTTCCGTCTGGTTTTCATAATAATCGGCGTCATCGTCTGATACCCAGAGAGTGAAATTCACATTTCTTTCTCCCTCTCCAAACATTTCATCCGTAAATTTCATCCGAAGATCATCCGGTACCAGAAGGATTTCCAGATTTGCACAGCTTTCAAATACACCCGCCGGCAGATCCTGAAGAGACTCCGGCAGCATCAGCGCCGACATGTCTTCTCTGGAACCAAACGCTCCTGAAGAAATTTCCGTGGTATTTTCTTTTACTGTAAATCCTCCGTCTGTCAGCGAAATTGCCTGCAGCAGCCGGAAAGTCCCGTCGTCTTTCCGCTCGTACAGACCGCCGTTTTCCACAAAGGTCTCTTCGCCCATTTCACGGTCCTGGATGATTGTGACAGGAGACTGTCCGGTAAAAATATTAAGAAGCGCTGTCCACCAGTCAAAGGACAGGCGATACGCGTTCCGGAGTGTATGTTTGTCCGTATACGGTACATAAATGGAAATCCTGCCGTTGTTTTTTGTCCCGGTCAGGGCATTGGACGCCACTGACACAACGCCGTCCCGGCGTCTGATTGTCATATCATACAAAGCATCACAATCTGCCACCGCGCGGCTTTCTATGGACGTAACCGTCTCCGGCAGCATCAATGTTTCCATGGCACTGCACCCGGAGAAGGAGTCTGCCGGCAGTTCTGGAATCGCTGTTTCAGACAAGCCGCCGTTTTTTAGCGATGTACAGTTCAGGAACACTCCTTCGCCCAGACTTGTCAGGTTCCACGCATCCTCTATAGCAGCCGTTTCCAGGGCTGTGCATCCGGAAAATGCATACCGTGCGATCTGTCGGACAGAGGACGGCAGCGATATACTTTTCAACGCCGTACACGCCCCGTATGTATTTTCTCCCACTGTTCCGCCGGAAAAAGCGCTCTCACCCAGCACGTAAAAATGAGTCAGTAAATTAAAGTTCGTCAGTTCTTCCAGCGCAACGCAGCCTGAAAAAGCGTTGGCGCCGATCGACCTCAGATTCGCGTCCGCCAGCACCACCAGACTTCTCATCGAAGTGCAGCCGGCAAAACATTTCTCAGGAATCTTTCTTAACTGGGAAGGAATCCACATGGAACGCAGATAAGTACAATTCAGAAAAGCCCCCTCTCCCAGTTCTTTAAGCCCGGTATAAAAAGCCAACGTCTGGGCATACCGGGAGCAGTCCGCGAAAGCGTACGCACCGATCTTTTCACAGGCAGCGGCATACTCCCGGGTAATGCTTGTCCACATTCCGGAGCAACCCCGGAAGCAGAAATCTCCGATTTCTTTTACCCCCGCCTGAAAATAGACAGTCTGCAGCGCCGTACATTCTTCAAATGTACGGGAGCCGATGTCCGTGATACTCTGCCCGGTATCGTTTCCAAAGTAGACGGCCGAAAGTTTCTTATTCGCGCTGAATACGGAATTGCCCACCGTCTCTGTATCTCCCAGCCAGGTCACCGTTTCAAGACCGCTGCAGCCCGCATAAGCACATTCACCGATACGTCGGCAGCTTCTTCCGATCAGTGCCTCTTTCAGATTTGCGCACTCGTAAAAAGCATATGCACCGATGGATTCTATCTGATTCATCTGTTCCGTATCAAAATCTGTCAGATTCCGGCAGCCGGCAAAAGCCCGGTCTCCAATTGCAGTGACGCCGTCTTCCAACCGAAATGTTCCTTCCACATCTGTGGTCACGTTCAAAATTGTACAGGTTTTCTCTGTCTGTTTTTCATAAACTGCCCGGTCTCCGGCAAAGTACCTGCTTCCCGCCAGAATCTTTGTTTTCTCCGGCAGCTCCGGCTTCAGTTCCTCATTTCCCAGAAGAACGGTTTCCAGCGAGTCACAGCCGGCAAAAGCATCGGCACATTCTGACAAAGCCGGATTGCTCAGCACGAGAATTTCAAGGTCTGTACAATTTTTAAAAGCATTTTTTCCTACTTTGTTCACATCGGGCAGTTCCAGATAGGAAAGATTACCGCACCATGCAAAAGCGCCGGCAGCAATCTCCGTCACCGTATATCCCTCTGGGACTTCATATTCTGACAATTCCTCCGGCGCGCTGCACAGCATAAGGCTGTGATCGTCCTGCTCCAGATACGCACACCCCTGTTCATCGATACATAATGTTCCCTCTGCCAGTGTCAGCATGCGTTCCGCCGTTTCTGCCCCGTAATCTTTTGTCAGTCTCTTTATCCATCCGGAAGCTTCATTCTGCGCCAGCGAAATATAGAACCTTATCTCCCGCGGCGCCTGCTCTCCTGCCAGATTTTCTCCAAGTTCCATAGTACTTTCACTGTTGATCTGCACTCCCTGCAGAGAAGATGTTTTGACACCTGCGAAACTGCAGCTCTCCAGCTTTTCTATATTTTCTCCGACATTGACAAACCGGACTCCCTCTGCTTCCGCAAAGGCATACGGCGCAATCGCCTGCGCATCTTCCGGCACATCATAAATAGCTTTTTCGGCTCTGGTGATAAACGCGAGACTTCGGCAGTCACCGGAAATCAGATAGACGTCGCCGCCATTATTTTCATACCGGCCCTCTGTTCCGCCTTCAGCCTCTATACTTTCTGCCGCAGTGCCAGTTTTTCCGAACTCATCGTCGAAAATTTCTCCCCAGGCAGATACATAGCGTTTATAAACTAAATCCTCAATGACGCTCTCTGCGGTCTTTGGGACTTCCACCTGCACCTGGCAGGAGGCGCCGCCAAACACAGGAGTCTTCTCCGTCCGCTGAAGCTCCGGCGGATTTTCGGCAAGCATTTTTATGCGCAGAGTCTCTTTTCCCACTCCTGCGGCTGCGTCAGCCAGCGCTCCCTCGGTAACCGTCTCCACTTTTTCATTCACTGTAAAACTCTGACAAGCCGCCGGTACTTTCCAGAGCGTACTTTTATCTACTGAGTACAGCAGGCCGTTTTCTGCGCTGAAAATGTGATTTTTTTCTGTGCTCTCCGTCTCGCCATCTGTCAGCGGCTGCACAGAATATTCCGAAAGTTTCGGAAACTTCTGCCCGGCAGCAGACAAATCCACACTGTTGACTGTGGCGGACAAAGCAAGTGTCTCGACATTTTCCGCTTCTTTTGATATTTTGAACGAATCGTTTAAATCAACACTTGTAATCCCGTAAGGAATATCCAGCCGACTTGTTTTCTCTTCCGGCACATATCCGGTGAGAATCTGATTGTCTCCCCTCGTCTTCACCAGATATCCTTTTTCCAGCATCGGGGCGAGAGGAATCGCATACATCACCTGCGTATGCTGTCCGTCTTTAAATGTATAGGAAATCTCCCTTGTTTCCACCGAAGCCGGATACTGCGATGACCATCCATAGAACAGCTCCGTCAGATACCCTTCTTCATTCGTCGTATATTTCCCATTTTCCTGCAGCTTACGCACCATTTCGTTATATGGGCAACGGCCGTCGTAAGTTCCGTTCAGCACCACGGTTTTGTCATCGGTGTATATGGTGTCAAGTACCGTATGTTCATCATACATGACTGTAAGTTTGTAGTCTCTGACGCTGTAACGGACGGCGTCTGTCCCCCGCAGCACCACTGTGGAACCTTCCCCGGCGCCGCAGTATAAGATACTCGCTTCCCACTGACTCCCGTCCTCCTTCTTGGACGCCACACCGCCGGTTTCTTCCTTGAATGACACCTGATAATTTCTCTCATCAGGCAGATAAACATCCTGTCCTCCCTGCACTGTTCTTCCATACACATCCAGTGTTATGGCATTTTTTATGGGTGCGTCATTAACTTCTTTCCCCTGAAACAAAGTCTCTCCGGTCACATATACCGGGGATGAATCATAATGCACACGCATTCCCGTAAATCGTATGTAATCATTTTTTATGACACAGGTGACGGTATCTGTCAGCCCCTGGCAGGTGATCTTCAGCGTGAAGCTCTGATTGACATCCTCATCTGTGAGTCTGTGGTCATATTTTTCCGGAATAGATTCCAGCACAAATTCCGTCTCTTCTTTCGTCCTTGTATTGGACGGATTGTTCTTATCTACCCAGTGAGAAGTGACTGTAATATTGCCGCGGACATAAGATTCCGACGGCACCTGTTCTTTATAGAAAGATACCGCATCCTGATTTCTGTAATAGGACACAGAGAGAGAGTCCGCCGCCCAGGCCGTATCTTCATCTTCACTGTCACCCGGCTCCTCTTCCTCTTCTCCGCCGTCTCCGGATTCACCCGGTTCATTTTCATCGTCTCCGGTCTCCGGAGATGTGGCATCTCCAGGAGTACTGTTACTTCCTTCCTGCGTATCGTCCGTGTTCTCTTTCCTGCCGCCATTTCCGGTTCCACCCGGAATCTGGTCGTCTGCCGAACCCCCGGCGTCCCCGGTTCCAGTCTGCCGCTCCATACCTTCCCCGGCTTTATGATCCACATAAACAATTTTCTCCGCCGGTTTCTCCTGATCTTCTCTGTTCTTCCCTCCGGCCCGGTTTCCAAAATAATCTGCAGCAGGATTCTGCATTTTTCTCTGCTCCTGATCCTCCTGTTCAAAAGAATCTTCGGTGCTGTCTTCCTCCCCCTGTTTTTCTCCATCTTCTTTCAGCCCATAGCCGCTGGGATCAAATGTTTCTTTCTGCTCTTCTTTTGATACAAAGGAATCCGGATCAAACATATTCTGAAGCTTTTCCGCCTGCATGGCAATGACAAGGCATAAAATCACAACCGCTGTCACTGGCGTGAGCATCGGCAAGGCTCCCTTTTTCTTCTGTAAATACTCTTTTAATTTTTTCATTCCCCATACTCCCCTTGTTTCTCCGCCGTCACTCCCATATCATTGGTCCGGACAGCATTCCATGCGTTGCGCGCATTTCGAATTGCAGCACCCATTTTTTTCTTCAGTACATTAAAGTCAATCGGCTTGGCAATATGATCATCCATTCCTGCCGCCAGAGAACGTCTCTGGTCTTCCACATACGAATTGGCCGAGAGCGCATAAACCGGTATAAGCCGGGCATCCTTCCGGTCCAGCTCCCGTATCTGTCTGGTAGCTTCCCAGCCGTCCATCTCCGGCATCTGGATATCCATCAGTATCACATCATAAAAACCTTCTTCGCTGTTCTTAAAAATCTCCACTGCCTGCCTTCCGTTAAGAACGCGATCCGTGCGAACACCTGCTTTCTCCAGAATCGCCATGGTAATACGTGCATTGATATCGTTATCTTCCGCCAATAAAACATGAGCGTTCTTCAGATACCGCAGTTCTTCTTCCTCGTTCGTTGTTCCGGCATCCTGCCGCAGCTCATGGCTGCCTTCTCCGGCGGTGCCGGTCTGTTCCGTCTCTGCCACAGGCAAAGAAAGAAACACCGTGAAATCACTGCCTTTTCCCACCTCGCTGTCAATGACAATCTGTCCGCCCATCTGACGAATCAGATTATCCGCGATAGACATTCCCAGGCCGCTGCCGCCGTATTTTTTAGCAATCATGCTGCTTTCCTGCTCAAACGGGCGGAAAATGTGACTCAAAAACTCTGGCTCAATCCCCTTTCCCGTATCCCTCACCTGAATCATCAGGCGGAGGTGATTATCAATCTTTTCCATCTGGCGGAAAGTAAGAATGACGCTGCCTCCCGGATCTGTAAACTTCACCGCATTGGACAGAAAATTGATAACGACCTGACTCAGGCGCATTTCGTCACCGATGACCCGGCGGACATCGAAGCCCTCCACCCTCAGTTCGAAATGAAGTTCCTTTTCTTCAATTGTTTTCTGAAACATAGTCCGCATTTTCTGCGCCACGGCAATCAGATCAAAGCTCTCCTGCTGCAGCTCAATTTTACCGCTCTCAATGCGTGTCAGATCCAGAATGTCATGGATTAAATGCAGCAGAAACCGGGCCAGATTCTGTGTCTTGTCCAGGTATTCCTGCACTGCCTCAGTATTGGATATTTCCATTTTCGCAAGTTCCAGAAGCCCCAGAATCCCGTTCATCGGAGTACGAATCTCATGAGACATCTCTGAGAGAAACTCCGTCTTGGCGTCATTCTCCGCTCTGGCACGGGAAAGCTCCTCCCGCAGTCTGTTCTCCGTTGCCTTTCGCCTGGAAATATCCTCCATGACAATAGTATAAATATCCTCATCTTCCGCGTAACCAACCCTCAGAAATGCATCTCCCCGGCTCTCTGTCCTTCTGTTTACATAAGAAAAATCCGCCTCCAGCGGCTGCTTTCTGTCCCAGCCTCTGAAAAGTTCTTTAAGATTTCCAATCTCTTCTTCTTCCATACACCTGACAAATGCAAAAACATCGGTACAGATATCATTTTTCTCCAGACCAAATATTTTCTCCACATTATCAGACACAAAAAGAGGGAAAGCATCTGCGCCTCTGACCAGAATATACACCTGAAAAGGATTATCTGACAGGAAGGAATACAGACGTCGCGCCTCCCTGACCTGTCCATTTTTCTCCGTTCTTTTCCGAAATATATATTTTATCAGACAGACCGCCGCCAATACTGCCGCCAGCAACACAAAAAACGCCAGCAGAGTACCTGCGTTATCGGCCAGCCTGTTTGTAAATTCTTTCATATACTCTCTCCGAAAACCATTATATTTCTTAAATTATACAACCTGCCGGAGAATGGTGTCAACGCAATCCGTAATGTTTGACCACCTAAAAAATGCCAGATAACATATTTTCTTGTTCATCTGGCATTTTACGCTGTCTATATTTCTTTTTTTCGGCAGTTTTCCTTTCATCGGACGCTCTTTTCGCCGTTGGTCGCTTTCTTCGGTCTGATCCCGTCTATCTCAGGGCATCTCCCCGGTCCGTCACAACCTGACACCCCACGGATTCCACTTTTTTTCTGAGAGCGGCGATACTCTGCGCCGCTTCCTCTCCGGTACAGATTTTATTATCGTAAAGACTGTAATCTTTTCTGTTTTTCTCCGGAGAAAGATTTGGCATAACCACGTTGGCTCCCGCCAGAAGGCCTTTCTCCCGTCCGAAGGGATCCATAGTGCCAAGAGCTGTCGTCGCCGGAAGCAGGACTTTCGGCAGCAGAATTCTTATGACTGAAAGAAGAAAGATGGTCATATCCACACTTCCCGCCTTCTCGCCTGCATACCTGGTATCATGGTGCGGAATGAAGGGACCGATTCCCACCATCTCCGGCTGAAAACGATGCAAAAACAACAGATCATCCGCAATATTTACAAGAGTCTGTCCCGGCGACCCCACCATAAATCCCGCACCCACCTGATAGCCAAGCTCTTTCAGATCGTACAGGCACTTCATCCGGTGGGAAAGACTCATTTCCTGCGGGTGCAGACTGCGGTAATGGGCTTCGTCCGCCGTCTCATGACGAAGCAGATATCGGTCCGCTCCCGCTTCCCTGAACTTCCGGTAGCTCTCCTTCTCCCTCTCCCCGATGGACAGAGTAATGGCGCAGTCGGGATGATTCTCTTTGATCCGCCGGATCAGCTCTGTCATCCGCTCATCGGTAAAATACGGATCATCTCCGCCCTGTAGTACAAAGGTGCGGTATCCGAGAGCATAGCCTTCCCGGCAGCAGGACAGAATCTCCTCTTCCGCCAGGCGGTAACGCCGGACATTGCGATTATCCCGCCGGATACCACAATAATAACAATTATTCTTACAGTAATTGGTAAACTCGATCAGTCCACGGATATACACCTTGTTTCCGTAATATTTTCTGCAGAGTGCAAACGCCTCCTGACGAAGCATTTCCCGGACATCTGCGTCCGCGGATTGCTGTAAGAGCAGAACAAATTCATCCCGGGACAAAATTCTTTCTTTTATGAACCGCCTGGCGATTTCCATAGATTTCCCCTCGTTTCTTCTGGTTTTGTGACTGTTTTTATGGTTCCTGGGGGCGGTTCGCTCCCTCTTGACAACGCAGCTCTTCCGGGCGGTTCGCACCTTTAGAACCGACGCCCTCTCCAACGCCGGTGAGAAGATCTTTTACCACCTCCCCGGCGGCGGTCAATCCTGCCACCGACGGCACAAAAGCGATACTTCCCGGCGTGCGGGAGCCGGTCTTGATGGCTTCTTCTCTGGAATAGACCACCTTCAGTTTCTTAACGCCCCGTTTTTTCAGCTCCCGGCGCATGACCTTGGCCAGCGGACAGACGGACGTTTTATAAATGTCCGTCACCTCAAACCGGGAAGGGTCCAGCTTATTGCCGGCGCCCATGCAGCTGATGACCGGAACGCCTGCCTTCTGCGCCTGCATGATAATGTCGATCTTGGCCGTCACGGTATCTATGGCGTCCACCACGTAGGAATACGAAGAAAAGTCAAATTCGTCCGCCTTCTCCGGCAGATAAAAGCAAGGATGCATCGTCACACTGGCATCCGGGTTGATGGAGAGAATCCGCTCCCGCATCACTTCTACTTTTTTCCGCCCTATGGTCGCCTCGGTGGCGATAATCTGCCGGTTCAGGTTGGAACGGTTCACCCGGTCGTTGTCAATCAAATCAAAGGCGCCGACCCCGCTTCTTGCCAGAGCTTCCACCACGTAACCGCCAACTCCGCCCACGCCGAACACGGCCACCCGGGCTTCCCGGAGCCGCCGCACTCCTTCTTCGCCCACCAGCATCTCCGTTCTGGAAAACCGTCCTTCTGACAATCCATTTTCCTCCATCCAGCGGGCGAGGAACCGAACATCCGTCAGATCCGGAATCTGCTTCCGGTAGATTCTGCCGGAAAATGCCTCGTGAGGCAGTGGATAAAACGGCACCCCTTCCGGGCAGATTGGTTCATACATGGGATCGGCAATGATTCCCGCCGCGTCGGCAAGAATCTCTGCAATCTCCTCTTCACTGTCCACAGAAAGACAAAGTCCCTCTTCCAGAAGCTCTTTCTCTGTCTCCAGCGGACAGAGCACTTTAGTCCGGCAGCCGTAGCTTTCGCTGACGGCTCTCGCCAGTGACTGACTGATGACAGCTTCACCGATGAGATACACCGGCGCGGCGGCGGAAGCTTCTGTACGGACAGATTGCCGGGCGGCGGAAGGGTTATCCTGGCCAGCATCCTCCTCATGGTAAGCTGCCCGGCACACTCCGTCCCGTCTCGCTTCTTCCAGGCAGGCTAGCAGCTCATCTGCGAAAGGTTCCATCGGCATGCCGACCACATACGGCGTGCCAAATCGCTCCCGCAGCGTCTTTGCCGCCGGCAGTCCCACGGAAGATACCACCACATTGACCTCTGCCTCTCCTGCCCGGGCGATCTCCTCAGGGCTGCTGCCCATGGCGAAGGTACTTATGATCTCGCAGTCATGGGCTTCAAAAAAGGCGCGCATGGAGGACAGGGTTCCGTTGATGGAAAAGTCCAGCGGCGTCACGCCCAGCAGGTTAATTTTCCGGCGGGGCGGCCTGGAAAGCGAGGCGTCTGCCAACTCAGCCTCCCTCTCCGGCGGCTCCGCAACCATGGACCGCGCCACTGCCTCCAGCGCCATCCCCGCGCCCTGCACGTAGGAATGCATGCCGTTGGTGGCAAAATAGAAAACCGGCAGTCCGGTCTCCTGGGCGATGATATCCCGGATGGCCTCAAAGTCCGTCCCGATCATCATCGGCACCGGAGTGCGGACCAGAGCGATGAACCGTGGGGACAGGTCTTTCGCCGCCCGCACGATATCATCAATAAACTTCTCGTCATTTCCCATGATGGCGTCAATCTCTGACAGACCGGAGATGAACACCAGACTGTCCTGGTCGTACCAGCGGGGTTCATCGTGGGTATTGTAGGTGGAATTGCATCCGGAAGGATCGTGGATGACCACCATACCGCCCAGCTCATAGAGGGCGGAGCAGACGCCCGAGACGTCCGCCGTATACGTTGATATGATTACGGATACCTGTTTCATATGCAGCTGACACACCCCAATCCTTTTCGCACGATCAAATCCTTCGTGTCCTTCGTATGATAAAACGCTTCCTGTATCTTTTCACAAAGCCCGCAGATGCCGGCGTAGCCGTGAAGTCCGCCGCCCTCCACCATGTTGACAAAATGTCCGGTCTGGTGGAAGTAGGCCGCTTTCTGTCCGATGGCAAGCACCCTCTCCGGCCGCCGCGCAATAACCCGCATGCCGGTGTGGATGGTGGCGCAGACCGTAAGCTCCGGTGCATAGCTTCGAAGCCAGCGGTACGCATCTTCTTCTTCCGGCGAAAAACTGTCCGCATAAACATGCGTCACCGAAAAACCATGTTCCAAAAGCAGACGGGCCAGTCCCAGCACCCTCGGCACAGCCGCCGCATCGATGGCCACCGGCATACCGTCAAGGAGCTTCCTCGTCTCATTCAGCTTCTCTTCACATTTCTTCCGAAGCGAAGCGGTATCCGGCATCGAAAAGCCCAGCGTGTCCGCCAGTAAAGAGAGCTCCCCGTCTATCTCTTCATAATCAAAGGTCTGCGGCAGGTAGAGAAAATCCGTCTCCAGCCGGTCGGACAGCTTCTCCCCGCCCGCCTTTGCCGACGGGTAGGTGGCGATGTTCAGCACGCTTTCCGACATGGAAAGGTATTCCTCAAATGTCTCGCAGGTGGTAATATCCTTCACCGCATAGCCGCCTTCCCTCAGCATAGACAGAATCTCACAGTCCGGCTGCAGGGTCAAATCGTTGCCCACGATACTCACCTGCTTCAGATTTTTCGGCCGCTTTTCCAAACAATCATACATCGCGATACGCAGCTTCTGATCCGGCGTCATGCCGCCTTTCTGCATGATCGGGTCCATATAGCAGTCCACAAACCGCTGCTCCGGAAAACGTTCCCGCAGCGTTCTGTAAATGTATTCCAGGTCACATCCCATAAAATGGTGGATACAGACTGTAAATAGTAAAACAACCGTTGGTTTTCGTTTTAATTTATGCAAAATCTCCGACACGCCGTCAATGACCAGTTCTTCCATCTGCCCGTTAGTGATGTCATCTTCTTTGACAGCAATGGTGGAAAAGCGGTCCGCAGCATTCATTTCCGCCGCCGTCAGCACCACGCCCCGGTTACAGTTGGCCGCGCACACATAGATCTGATGAGAACCCGGAATGAGCATCCCCGTGTGTACGATATTCCAGGTTCCGTGGGCCGGACTATTGTACTCCAGCCCCGGCAGAAACGGCGTCGGCCATGCGGCGTCTTTCATGAAGATACTCTCTTTTTCCGTAACGGGAGGGCTGTATTTCAGCATGGTCTCCCGATTTCCATGTATCATTTCAAGCATCTTGATTCTCCTCGTTTACATTTCTTCCCGGCAGACCGCGAGGATCTGCTCTGCCAGCCTGCGGTACTCCGCCGCCATCTCGCTGTCCGGCTGCGCTTCCAGCACCGTCATGGCAAGCTCCTCGGCGTCGGTCACGGTCTCGCTGCGTGAAAGTCTCCCTATGACCCTGCTGTGAATATCTTCGCAGAGTTCCTGTACTTTCTCTTCCTCATGCTTTACATTTCTCCGGTTAAGAATGATGCCGCCCATCTTCGCATAGCCGCGGTTTTTGAAGTTTTCCACCGCCATGGCGATGTTGGCCGCCGCGTGAATAGCCATGTTCTCCCCGGAAGTAAGCACAAAGACCCGGTCGGCGTAGCCGCCCCGCATAGGCATGGAAAAGCCGCCGCAGACCACGTCGCCAAGGACATCATAAATGACCACATCCGGCTTATACGTCTCATAAGCACCTTTTTCTTTGAGCTTCTCCAGAGCGGCGATGATACCCCGTCCGGCGCATCCCATTCCCGGCGCAGGTCCGCCGGCTTCCACGCAGAGGACGCCCCGGTATCCCTCCATGACCATGTCGTCCAGAGTAAAATCATTCTTCCGGTCACGCACCAGATCAAGCACCGTCTCCACAGGCTTTCCATGACGCAGAAGCACCGTGGAATCCGCCTTCGGATCGCATCCGATCTGCATCACCTTAAGTCCCTGCTCCGCCATGGCCGCAGCCACGTTAGAGATGGTGGTGGATTTGCCGATGCCGCCCTTTCCGTATACTGCAATCTTTATCATAATTTTCTCCATTCCTTTTAATGCCACCTCTTAACGTATATCATACTTTCGCATACGTCACACCTTTGCGTACGCCACTTTGGACGTCACGCCCTCCAGCCGTCCGATGCGGCCGGACAAAGTGCTGATGACATTCTGCGGCGCATCCACCACCAGACTGATGATGTTGATGCCCCGCGCCCGGTAGGGAATCCCCATCCGCCCCACCATGTACTCGGCGTATTCATGTATGATATCATTAAGCTCTGCCGTCGTGTCCGTATTTTCCACAATGATGGACAGGACGGCGATTCTCGTTTCTGTCTCCACGACCGGTCACATCCTTTCTGGCTGCCGCACAGCCGGTTTTGGCCCATACTTGTTTCTTGCTTCTTTGCTCACCGCAGTTTCTTTCTTCGCTGCGGCGCAGACCTGCGCTCTGTGAAATGTGATACGGTACACTAGCAAATTCTAGGCAGCAGCTCGCCCCGTGGCTCCGGCAGCAGTGTCTCTGCGCCGATCTCCGTGGTCATCACAACCCGGCCCGGCATCTCTTCGGTCACCTCGCCAATGATGGCGGCGTCTTTGGTATATTTGCCCTGGCGCAGCTTCTCCACGATGGCCTCCGCCTGCTCCTTCGGCGCAAAAATCACCAGACGTCCCTCGCAGGCAAGATACAGTGGTTCGAGACCCAGCATGCCGCAGACGCCCTTCACTCCGTCCTGCACCGGTATGTCTTCCGCATGGAGGCGGATGCCCACCTGGCTCTGTCCCGCAATCTCATAGAGGACAGTTCCAACGCCGCCGCGGGTGGCGTCACGGATCACATGAATATCCTTCGTCACAGAAAGCATGTCCTCCACGGCTCCCCAGAGCGGCGCGCAGTCGCTGGTCACGTCCGCCTCAATGCCGAAATCTTCCCGTTCCAGCAAGATCGTGCAGCCATGTCGTCCCACGTCGCCGCTTACGATGACCGCGTCACCCGGCTGCGCCTTCTTGCCTGAAGTCTCCACATCCTCCTGCACCAGTCCGATGCCGGTAGTCGTGATAAACACGCCGTCCACCTGACCTTTTCCGGCCACCTTTGTGTCGCCCGCCACGATCTTCACGCCGGCCTCCTTCGCCGTCGCCTCCATGGCAGCGGCGATTTTTTCCAGCTTCTCCATCGGGAATCCTTCCTCAATGACAAATGCACAGGAAAGGTACAGCGGTTTCGCTCCCATGCAGGCCAGGTCGTTGACCGTGCCGCAGATACTGAGCTTTCCGATGTTTCCTCCCGGAAACTCCGCCGGAGATACGATGAAGCCGTCGGTGGTAAAGGCAAGCTTTCCCGCTTCCACTGGAAGCACCGCCGCATCGTCGCTGGTCAGATCCGGATTGGCAAAATGTTCTTTAAATACTTTATCTATCAGCTCGGCGGTCTGTTTTCCGCCGGCCCCATGGGCAAGGGTTACTGTTTCATTCATAATCTTTCTCCTTGTATTGTGGTTATATATACAACGTGGCAAACCAGAAGTTCCTGGCAAAAAAGATGCCATAACATCTTGAATTTGTGCTAAGAAACATGCAAACTGAAGAGCACGCCACAATGGTACAGATGCCGTCGATTTGGAACGGGCATTTTTTGTAATCTTAGTGATGTAGTCAGACAAAGATTTGCGGCATGGTATCTCAATGGAAAAACACATCGGGAAAGGTCGGCGACGACTGTGAGCGCAGGCGTTATAGGGATGTTATAATGGATGTTCTCATAACCAGCCTGCCGAGGTGGAGGAGAAGAGCTTCCCGCCTGCGTTTTTCTATAATATATGCGGTGTCGCAAATCTCGTCTGCTCCTACATCCTCTGATTTTCACAAAACCTGCAATTCCAATCGACAAATCCTAATTCTCTCCATACTGATAAAATGCGGAGCAGGCTCCTTCGCCGGAAACCATGCAGGCTCCCACCGGATGAAGCGGCGTGCATCCCTTTCCAAATAACGGACATTCTGTCGGTGTACATTTGCCCTGCAGTACTTCTCCGCAGCGGCAGGCCGGGTTGCTCCGTCCTTCCATCTTCGGAATATCGTACTTCACTCTCGCATCAAACTGCCGGTGCTCTTCCCGCAGCTTCATACCTGACTGCGGAATCATACCCAGTCCCCGCCATTCAGAGTCGCAGGCTTCCATCCATTCTTCCATCAGCTTCTGCGCCGGAACGCTTCCCTGCGGTGTCACCACGCGTTTATATGCGTTAGCAAAAAATGGCTCTCCTTTTGGAAACTTTGCAAGGATCACAGCGAAAGCCGCCAGGATCTCCTTGGCTCCAAAGCCTGCCACAACGCCGCTGATGCCCTCTGCTGCCAGTTCTTCGCAGAGCTTCGTTCCCATGATGGCGTTCACATGTCCCGGATACAGGAATACATCGGCACTTCCTTTTAATGCTTTATAAGCCTGCGGCATGGTCTTGTTGGCCGTCAAAAGAGAATAATTCTCAAGCCCTGCCTCCGCCGCCATCTTTACAGACAGGCAGGAGGCCGGCGTGGTGGTCTCAAATCCCACGGACAGGAATACCACCTGCTCGTCCCTGTGTTCTTTTGCGTACTGGAAAGCGTCTGTCGGCGAGTACACCACCTGTATTTTTCCACCCTCGGCTCTGGCCGCCGCCAGGCTTTTTTTGCTGCCCGGCACCCGCACCAGATCACCAAATGTACAGATCGTCACATTTTTTTCCAGAGCCAGCCAGATCGCCTCGTCAATAAAATCTGCCGGCGTCACACAGACCGGACAGCCCGGTCCGGAAATAAGATTCACCTGCTCCGGCAGCAGCTTCCGGATACCCAGCCGGAATATCTCGTGGGTGTGTGTGCCGCAGACTTCCATGATCCGCACCGGCGGCCCGTCATAATGCTCAATAATCTCTCTGGCTGTCTTTACGGTGTCTTTCATAACAGTTCCTCCAGAATCTCATCGGCTTCCTCGTCTTCTTCCTCCTGAATCTTTGCGATGGCGATGCCCGCGTGAACCATCACGTAATCGCCCGGCTCCACATTTTCAAGAAGTTCTGTGGAGATCTCCCTTTTAGCTCCGGACGCGTCCACCACTGCCATTCCATCCTTCATTGTCACAATTTTTGCTGGTAAGCCTACACACATGGCTGTTCCTCCTCTTTTCTATCTATGATTCATCCATTTCTGATTTATTTATGTTTTATTCCGCTGCAGATGCGCCATGGCCGCCGCTGCCTGACCGAGACAGATACCGCCGTCATTGGGCGGGATCAGATGATGGGTCAGCACGCGGAAACTTTCTTCTTCCAGTCTCTCCACGCTGTACCGAAGCAGCAGCAGATTCTGGTAAACGCCTCCGCTCAGCGCCACGGTATTTCTTCCCGTTGTCTGCCGGAGCTTGACGCAGGCATCCACGATCATCTCCGCCAGACTTCTGTGAAAGAGCCAGGCCAGGTAACCGGCGTCCTCTCCGGCCGCCCTGCCCTCCGCCATCCGGCGGATCAAACGTTTTGTGGGCAGGAGATACTGTCGTTCTTCGGCGCAGCTTTCCTTAGCCGGAATCGTTGGCCCGGAACAGTTCCCGGCGTTCTCGGCGCTGTCTTCCACCTGCAATGCAATCGGCGCCAGATCTTCCCCGGCTGCGGGTTCAAGTTCCGTACCCTCTTCAGCCTGCTCCCGGCTTTCAAGATAGGCTTCCGCCGCAAACTGCAGGGAGGTTGACGCTTCTCCCTCAAAGGTGGAGCTGCGGCAGATGTCAAGCAGGGCGCTCACCGCATCAAACAGCCGGCCCGCGCTGGTGGAAACTACCGTGTTGATGTTTTTCTCTGCCATCTTGCCAAGAAGCGACGCCTCCTGACGGGTGCAGAGTCCCCATTCTTCTGCCTTCCGGCAGGCTTCTTCCTGTCCGTAAATATCTCTTAATAAGGAAACGGCAATGCGCCAGCCTTCTTTGGCGGACAGGTCTCCGCCCACCTGCAGGAAAGGCTCCACCGACGCCAGGCGGGTAAATCCCTCGTAATCGGCGGCAAGAATCTCTCCGCCCCAGATGGTTCCGTCGGTGCCGTAACCGGTGCCGTCAAAGGATACGCCGATGACCGGCTCCATCCAGTCGTTTTCCGCCATGCAGGACAAAATGTGGGCGTAATGGTGCTGAACCTTCAGCACCGGCAGTCCCATTTGTTCCGCGGCCGCCGTGGTATTGTAGGCAGGATGCAGGTCGCACGCCACCAGAGACGGCTTTGCCTCCAGCAGGCGGCACATCCGCTCCACGGATTCTGTCAGCGCCCGCACAGTGCGCACGTCTCCCATGTCACCTATATACGGAGACGGATAAAGCAATGCATTTTTTCCGACGCAGAACGTATTTTTCAGTTCGCCGCCCACCGCCAGCACCTCTCCCTGCCAGTCAGCGTTCATCATCACCGGCAGCGGCGCATACCCTCTGGAGCGGCGCACCATGTACGGCTCCCCGCGGAAAAAGTCCATGACTGTGTCGTCGACGCGGATTCTTATGAGCCTGTCATGGGACAAAATAATATCGCAAAGTCCCAGAAGCTCCCGCCGGGCGTCCGCATCGTCTCGGCAGATAGGCGCTCCGGAAGTGTTGGCGCTGGTCATCACCAGGCAATCCGACACTTCTGTATCATCGTCATAGTCAAAAAGCAAAAGCTGTATGGGCGCATACGGAAGCATCACGCCCACCTTCGGATTACCCGGAGCCACCGACGGACAGAGCCGCCCGCCTTTTTTCCGCGGCAGCAGCAAGATTGGCTTTTGATGCCCGTCTAAAACCTCTGCCTGCGCCTGATCAAACCGACATTCCCGCTCCACCGTTTCCATGTTTTTCATCATCACAGCAAACGGCTTTGCCGGCCGTTTTTTCCGACGCCGCAGAAGCGCTACGGCCTCCTCATTGGAAGCGTCACAGCACAGGTGAAATCCTCCGATTCCCTTGATGGCGGCGATGCCTCCCTCACTGATTACCTTACGCACCCGGCGGATGGCCTCGGCGCCGCGGACAGTTTCTGAGCCCTTTTCGGAACCGGTACTTTCATCCAGCAGGTACACCTGCGGCCCGCAGTCATTGCAGCAGACCGGCTGGGCATCATACCGTCTCGTCTCCGGATGCGTGTACTCCCACTCGCAAGTTTCGCACATGGGGAACTCCGCCATACTGGTCCGTTCTCTGTCATAAGGCATAGCGTCAAGAATCGTCAGCCGCGGCCCGCAGCAGGTACAATTGATAAAGGGATGCAGATATCGCCGGTCAGAAGGATCGTACATTTCCTCCTTACATTTCTCGCAGATGGCAATGTCCGGAGACACAAAAATGTCTCCCCTGATTTTGCCGCTCTCGATGATCGCGAAGTCAGAAAACTCCGGCGTCTCTTCGCTATCTTTCTCTTCCACATCCATCCGGAGAATCACCGCCCGCTCCGGCGGCCGCTCCCGGATATCCTCGCAGAAATCCCGCAGGCTTTCCTCCGGGCCCTGTGCCCAGATCTCCACGTAAGGGCCCATATTGCAGACACTGCCCCGCACCCCGCGCGCCGCCGCATGGCGGCTCACCGTCGGGCGAAATCCCACGCCCTGCACGATGCCGAATACGCAGATCCGAAGCGTTTTCTCAACTTGTCTTTTGATTGTTTTTTGATCTTCCATTTCTATTATACATGCCTCTTTCCGGAAACCGCAAAATGCGAAAGCGGCAGGAAGTCTCCGGCGTACTCCGGCACCGCCCGCATAAACAGGCTTTCCCCGATAATCAGATCATAGCCGCCGTCTCTTACCAGAGACATCCACTGATCTTCCTCTTTCAAATGTACGTCCCCTTCTTCTCTCAGTTCCTTTTCCAGCATAAACCACGAAGCGACAGTAATCTCTGCCTCGCTGCTCTCCCGGATGGCCTCCCGCAGAGAATTGGCCAGCACCTGCTGATGAACAATAAGAATCTTCTTCCGCTCTTTTTTTTCGACTTCTTCCATCAGCGTCTCAAAGCCCGGGATGGTCTCCAGCGGATACGCCGCCTCGTAAGGCGTGCCGTATTTCTTTTCGAGATATTTGGCCGCTGCCAGCCCCGCCGGAGCGATGACCAGATTCTTCTCTGCCCGGTGCGCCTGCTCCACATCAGCAAGTCCTGTGCCCATGCCATAGCTGAACACCTGCTGCCAGCCTTTTCCTTTATAATATCGCGCCAGCGCATCCGGCTCCGCTGTCTCCACCATGTCCATCGGCGTGGCGCCGATGATTCCCAGAGTTCCCGGCAGAACTTCCGTGCTGCCATCGCTGTCAGACTGAGCTTCTGCCTGCCGGCCGCTTGCATCTTTTCTTGTAAAAATGTTCTTTCCGGTAAATGTACGGAACAGCTCCAGAGAAGCTTTTTTTACGCCGTCGTCATATAATTCCATGCCGTTGGTGTCCACCGTCACCGTCGGAAATCCCGTTTTCTTCTCAATCATCCGTTTGAGAGCGGAATAATCGGTTCCGATAACCGCCGGCACCGGCGTCCCGATGACCGCCACAAAGTTTCCGTCTATTTTTTCGCAAGCCTTGGCGATCTTCTCCACCAGCTTGTCGTCCCGGCCCAGGATAGCGTCCATATCCCGCAGCCCCGCGCTGAATATGGCGCTTTTGCTGTCAAACCACCGCGGCTCGTCAAAGCCGCAGACATTTCCCGCGCAGCCGCCGGCATCCAGTATGATCACCAGCCCGCCCAGCTCACAGAATACAGCGGTGGCACCGGACTGATCCGGAGCAAAAGGGGCGATGTATTTTCTAAGTCCTTTCATGTTGTCTCCTTTTTCTTTTTATATTAAGATTTGTCAAGATGGAACTGCAGTTTTTGATAGAATCTGAGTGAATTTCCAGCACTTCCTCACATGCCGCAAAGAAATGCCGGACGCCTGCGTAGCCAAATGGCTGGATGTCGTCGCTCCATTCCAGATGCGCTGCCTCAGGATGGTAGTATGCGGCGTCTTTACCGATGGTGATATCCGCCGGTGCTTCCGAGCAGTCGTAATAGATCATGGTCGGCTCCAGGTTGGAGTAGACGCGGGTCTGCGGGCTTAGCTTCGCGATTTTTTCCAGGTAGAGGAAATCATTTTCTCCGATGCTGGAAAAAATCTCTGCCACGGAGAACCCATACCGAAGCAGCGCCAGGGACAGCTCGAAGGCGTTGCCGTTGCAGCCTTCACCCACGGAGAACGTCAGTTTCGGGTATTTCTTCTGGAATTCTTCCACTGCGGCTTCCGCCTGCGCCCGGTAAACGCTGTCGTCCATCTTCACGCCGATGGCTGCGGCGAACAGCTCGTACTGACGGGCGATTTTATCCATCTGATACAGTCTCGTCAGCTCGATCCACGGGATATTCAGCCGTTTGCGGATATCTTCCGCCGCATATCTGGCTTCCGCGTCCAGCACCAGATTGAAATTCGCCTCCGCCATGGACAGGTATTCCTCGTAACTTTCACAGCGGGAGATCTCCCGGATAGTTTTCACGCCCGCCTGCCGCAGAAGCTCATAAAGCTCGCAGTCATCGATGAGCGGTGCAAAATGTCCCAGCAGGTTCACCGAGGTGCTTTTTTTCTTCCGGGACTCAAGCAGCGAGTAAATGGACTGGCGCACGTGAACCATCGGCGGCTTCCGCCCCTCTCTTGTCAGCGCATACATGTAGCACGGCAGCACCGGAATGCCCACGGCGTCCTGCGCCTTTTTACAGACGCGATCCATGTCGGTGCCCAGCAACGCATCCACGCAGGTGATGCAGATCATCACCACCGACGGCTTTTCCTCCCGGCCGTCATAAATCTCCTGCACAGCCTGCGGGATTTTCTTCAAATGTCTTCCTGTGACGATGTCCGTTTCGTCCATCATCAGATAATAAAACCGGTCGCTGTAACCGCCAAGCTCACTTAAAATCGTTGTATTTCTTCCGCAGCATCCCGGCGCCACCAGAAGCATCACCGACCCCGGAATCGCAAGACCCGCCCGCTTTACGCCGAAGCCCTGGGCTCCCGGCGAGTTAAAAGCCAGCGTAGCCGGAGAACTGTAGATCAGATTCCTGTTGATAATCATCTCGTCAGCCAGCGCATCCTTTCCTGCCTTTACCAGCTCCTCGGCAGTCAGACAGAACGCCCGGCGGGAAGCATCATTTTCTTTGGCACAGGATACACACGACTCCGCCGGATTCTGCATACCTGATGCATTATTGTCTGTTTCCACTGCTGTATTGTTCATTCTTCACTTCCTCCCTCTTTTTCTTTCATTCTTGATAAATATATCGATACTATCGTTTTCTTCTGCAAGCTCCAGAAATTGACCGACCATAACAAAATTCTTCAAATCATTTTCATCCAGTCCACGATAAAAAAACAGGTCGCCAAAAATTGAAGTCTTTTTTCCGATTAGTAAATGCATGCCGCCACAACCGGAAGCTTGCCACTTTATTAGTCTTTGAGAAACGAAAACGGTGCATCATCCCTTTTCGCCTCACTCTTCCGCTGCCAGCAACTCCTCCGCCAGTTTCAGGAACGACCGGCTGACTTCGCAGTCCGGGTCTCCTTCCACCACGGTTTTGCCGCGGTCCTCGTAGTAGGTGATTTCCGGGCTGCGGGCGATCTCTCCGACGATCGGGAGACCTGCGGCGTCGGCGAAAGCCTGTACCTTTTCTTTTTCGTTTTCCACGTTTCGGTGGTTGAGCACGATGCCGTATACTTTTGCGTAGCTTCTGTCCTCAAAGTTCTGGACGGCTGTGTTGATGTTGTTTGCGGCGTAGAGTGCCATTTTCTCGCCGGAGGTGACGATGAGCACCTTGCTGGCGTAGCCCTCCCGGATTGGCGCGGCGAAGCCGCCGCAGACCACGTCGCCCAGCACGTCGTAGAGCACCACGTCGGGCTGCTGTTTTTCAAAAAGCTCCAGGTCTTCCAGCAGCTGGAAGGTGGCGATGATGCCTCTTCCGGCACAGCCAAGGCCCGGCGTCGGGCCGCCGGTCTCGATGCAGAGGACGCCGCCGAAACCTTCTTTGGAAATGTCTTCGATGGTTTCCGGGTCTTCATCGTATTCTCTCATATAATTCATGACCGGGATCGGCGTGGTGCCGCCCAGCAGATTGATGGTGGAATCCGCCTTTGGGTCGCAGCCGATCTGGATCACCTTTTTTCCAAGGGTGGCAAAGGCTGCCGCCAGGTTACTGGTGATGGTGGACTTGCCGATGCCGCCTTTTCCGTATATCGCGATTTTTAACATAAAAAAACTCCTTCATCTCCACCGCCCTGCCGGCAATGGAAAGAAAGGAGTGGTCATTGCAAAAGAAATAGCAGGAAACGTCTTTCTGCAGTATTCGACATGCATCTCTTCACATTTCCCGTCCTGTCCTGTGCGGATATCCACACTTTATTTCTCTCAACTATTCCCGCTCGGTAATCCTTGCCGTCAGAGCTGATATTCTGCATACAGCATATCATAAACCCCTGAGTGAGACAAGAGAAATTCTTTGCTTCCAAGCAACAAAATCAATAATAATTACTGTTTTTATTGTTGAACATTACATTTGAGTCTGGTATAATTATCTAAAAATAATAACTATCAATGTTGCAGAGTGATTTTGCCGCTCTGTGCGGGAAACGTTCATTTTCACGAAGGGATTATGCTGTGCTTCCCGCCTGTCGGCACATTTCCTGTCTGCACATATGGGACGGCCAGCATGCTGCCCTAGAAAGGAGATCATTTATGGATACCAGCGTAATGTTTTCACTGACTTATGGATTATTTGTCGTAACTGCCAGAGAAGGGGATAAGGATAACGGATGTATCACCAACACCGCCGCTCAGGTCACAGACACTCCTCTCCGGATTTCTCTCACCGTGAACAAAGCCAATTATACCCACGGTATGATCGAACGTACCGGCGAATTTAATGTTTCCATTCTGTCCGAAAAGGCAAGCTTTGATACCTTCAAGCACTTCGGTTTCCAGAGCGGACGGGACGTGGACAAGTTCGACGGCTACACCACAGCCAAAAGAGCCGACAACGGCATTTATTACATCACCGAAGGCACCAATGCGTACATTTCCGCAAAGGTTGTGCAGAGCGTTGACCTTGGCACTCACACCATGTTCATCGCCGATGTGATCGGTGGAGAGAAACTTTCCGATAATCCGTCCACCACATACACTTATTACCAGAAAAATATCAAGCCTGCTCCGGCCGCACCGAAGACCGGAAAGGTAACCTGGGTCTGTCAGGTATGCGGATATGTGTATGAAGGCGAGGAACTGCCGGCTGATTTCATCTGCCCGCTTTGCAAGCACGGAGCTGCGGATTTCAAAAAGGTCATTTCATAAATCATTCAAATGCGGGGAAGAACCGGCGGCGTCTTCCCCGTTTTCTTCGTACTATACTCACATTTCTTATCATTTCGTATATAGTACAGACTCCGGAACGGCGGCTGACGCCATCAATTCTCGAATTTTTCCCACCTCATTCTTGCACTATTTTTTAGAATATAGTAGACTATAGTTCGAGTACGCACCGTGTTTCCTGCGCGACAGGCACAGGGACACCTACAAAAATTTAATAAGAAGCAAAGGAGCTTTGAGAATGGAACTGACATCAATTAAAGATTTATACAGGAATCGGGAACAATATCTGAATCAGGAGATTACCATCGGAGGATGGCTGAGAAGCAAAAGGGATTCCAAAACTTTCGGCTTCCTGGTGGTAAATGACGGTACATTTTTTGAACCGCTGCAGGTGGTTTATTCAGATACACTGGACAATTTTGCCGACATCACCAAACTGAATGTGGGCGCGGCGCTGATCGTGAAAGGAACACTGGTTCCGACACCGCAGGCGAAACAGCCGTTTGAGGTGCAGGCGTCTGAGGTACTGATCGAGGGCGCTTCCGCTCCGGATTACCCGCTGCAGAAGAAACGTCACAGCTTTGAGTATCTGCGGACGATCTCCCATCTCCGCCCTCGGACCAACACCTTCCAGGCAGTGTTCCGTGTGCGCTCTCTGATCGCTTATGCCATCCATAAGTTCTTCCAGGAGAGAGATTTCGTCTATGTACACACTCCACTGATCACGGGAAGCGACTGCGAGGGTGCCGGAGAAATGTTCCAGGTGACCACCATGGATCTGCAGAATATCCCGAAGAATCCGGACGGAACTGTGGATTTCACCAAGGATTTCTTCAATAAGCCGACCAACCTGACCGTAAGCGGCCAGTTAAACGGCGAAACCTACGCCATGGCATTCAAGAACATCTATACATTTGGCCCGACTTTCCGGGCGGAGAACTCCAACACCACAAGACATGCGGCAGAGTTCTGGATGATCGAGCCGGAGATGGCATTTGCAGACCTTAACGACAACATGATCCTCGCCGAAAGCATGTTAAAGTACATCATTAATTACGTACTGGAAAATGCACCGGAGGAAATGGAGTTCTTCAACAAGTTTGTGGATAAGGGGCTCATCGAGCGTCTCCGCCACGTGGCTGAGTCTGATTTTGCCCATGTGACTTACACGGACGCCATCGCCATCCTGGAGAAACACAACGATGAATTTGAATATAAGGTAAGCTGGGGCTGCGATCTGCAGACCGAACATGAGCGTTACCTGACAGAAAAGGAATTCAAACGTCCGGTATTTGTTACCGATTACCCGAAGGAGATCAAAGCCTTCTATATGAAGATGAACGAGGACAACAAGACGGTTGCCGCCATGGACTGTCTGGTTCCTGGCATCGGAGAAATCATCGGCGGAAGCCAGCGTGAAGACGATTACGACAAGCTGGTTGCCCGTATGGATGAGCTGGGCCTCAACAGAGAAGATTATGAATTCTATCTGGATCTGCGCAAATACGGCTCCGCGAGACATTCCGGCTTCGGCCTCGGTTTTGAGCGCTGCGTCATGTATCTGACAGGCATGGGCAACATCCGCGACGTCATTCCATTCCCAAGAACCGTCAACAACTGCGAATTATAGGAAGGGGAATCATTTATTTATGAGTCAGATTGTCATTCCGGAGGGGTATAAGCCTCTCCTGAATTTAAAAGAAACACAGATTGCCATCAAACAGGTCAAGGACTTCTTTCAGCGGGAGCTGGCCGCTGAGCTGAACCTGAAACGGGTTTCCGCTCCGCTTTTCGTCTCCCCGGACTCCGGCCTCAACGATAACTTAAACGGTGTGGAGCGTCCGGTAAGTTTCGGCGTCAAGGAGCAGGACGACAAACCTTTTGAGATTGTTCACTCTCTCGCCAAGTGGAAACGTCTCGCCTTAAAACGGTATAACTTCAACGTGGGCGAAGGACTTTACACAGACATGAACGCCATCCGCCGTGACGAGGATACCGACAACATTCATTCCATCTTTGTGGATCAGTGGGACTGGGAGAAAATCATTCCTGCGGACGCAAGAAATGAAAAGACTCTCCGCGATACGGTGAAGGCTGTCTACGAGGCACTCCGCGTCACAGAAAAATATGTGGCTAACAAATATGATTATGTGGAGTGCTTCCTGCCGGAAGAAATCACCTTCATTACTACCCAGGAGCTGGTGGATCTGTATCCGGACATGAGCGCCAAAGAGCGTGAGTACGAGATCGTCAAAAAACACGGCGCCGTTTTCCTGATGCAGATCGGCGACATCCTCTCCAACGGAGAAAAACACGATGGCCGCGCGCCGGACTACGATGACTGGAAATTAAACGGCGATATTCTCGTATACTATCCGGTTCTCGACATCGCCCTGGAGCTCTCCTCCATGGGTATCCGCGTCAACGCCGAAGTGCTGGCCGAGCAGTTAAAGAAAGCCGGCTGCGAAGAACGCGCCGAGCTTCCATTCCAGAAAGATCTTCTGGAAGGCAGACTGCCGCAGACCATCGGCGGCGGAATCGGCCAGTCCCGAATCTGTATGTTCTTCCTCCGGAAAGCGCATATCGGAGAGATTCAGGTCTCCGTATGGCCGGATGAGATCTACGATGAAGCTGCTGCACGGGGAATTACGATTCTGTAAAAACGGATTATGGCCGACTTCTATGTCACGCAAGTGTACATCCTGCCCGTAGAGCTTTTAACTACATAAGAATTCATAAAGAATAGAAAAAGTGCCCGGTACCATTTTCCATGTCTGGATTCATGACATGAATATGGTTTCGGGCATCTTTTGTATCGCTATCTCTATATCTTTGCCGGTACATTCTCTTTTATCCTCTCACCTTTTATCTCTTTACCCTCTATCTCCTTACGTGCCTTTCCAATCTCATCTTCTGTGGCGCCTGTGTATAGGATAATGTCCCGTTCCGAAACAGAATTCTGCAGCATCCGGATGATAATGTCATTCTTTTCTTCACTGCGTCCCTCACTACGCCCCTCTTTGCGGCCCTCATCCACTAATCTGTGGAAAAATGTATACATTCCACTCACCTCTTTCGTTTCATTTATCTTTATCAATGCCTCACAATGCACAATCTCTCCCACCACCGCCATCACCTCAGCAGATAGTTTCACATCACTATATTTTTCCCGAACTTCATCTTCCCTGTCCTCATAGGCGGCGCGCAGTATCTCAAATACAGCCTGCAAATCGTTCATTGACCCGCCAGAACTCTTTCAGCACCGCATCTCTTCTCCGATATCCCACTTATCTATCCCCTCCAAATACACTTATTTTATACTAATAATATAATAACTGCATAAAGAAGTCAATCTTTCAGAGGCATGTTTCTGGAATTTTTTTCCAATTTTAAATTCTATCTCTTCCATTCCATCACATATTCCGCTTCTCCCGTACCCTCATCCACATCCCGGTACACCACACGGAAGCCTTCTCTCTGATAGAAATGTACCGCGCGTTCATTTTTCTCATAGGCCTGCAGTGTGAGTCTTTTTCTGTCTTGCTTTGCGCGGACAAGTAGCTGCTTTCCCACGCCTCGGGACTGTTCTTCCGCTTCCACAAAGATGCCTGCAATATAATCGCCGGTAAGCCCGATAAATCCTGCCAGTCTGCGGATATCAGCCCCACAGGTATCAGATTCACAGGTATCAGCCCCGCAGGTATCAGATTCGCAGATATCCGCAGCATCTCTTTCATGCCCCTCCCCGGCTGTGCCGGCATTTTTTTCATCTTTTTCATATACGTATATTTCTGCCTGAGGCAGCATTTCCTTCACCATGTCATAATGGCTGCTCCAGTAGTCCGTCGAGATAAAGTTATGAGCCTCCTGGTTGGTTTTCAGCCAGATCTGCATCACTTCATCCAGATCTTCCGGTACGAATTGTCGAATCATATTTTATTGTTCCTCTTTTCCCTCAATTTTATTGCGCAGTTTTGTGTTCTGACGAGTCCATAATTCAGCGACCTTCATGGCTCGAATCTGTCAGCGCGGCAGTTTTTCACATATCCCCCATCATCAATATCGACCCCATCACAAATCCACAATCCCACTTTTCAAATTTCGATTCATCCATATGAAAAATCGGATGTTTGAAAACACAGTTCCATCCGTCGATATTATACGTAGGCAATTTTTCTCCTTCGGGCATTGTAATAATCTTTAGCGCATCCGGAAGTTTCATACCGGTGAGATCTTCTTCACCGTAAATGTGTGCCTGGTAATCCGGAATTGCTAAAAAATCACCGCAAAGCAGAAAGTCCAGAGTTCTTATAAATATTTTCCCACCCGGCAATTCCTCTTCATCCGGAATCTCGTGTACCCTTTCTGCTGCCTTTACTTTATCAATCTCTACTCCCAGAGAAGCAAAAAAATCTTTTTGTTTCTGCGTCATGGCGGCATAAAACCACTGATTGACCATCTTATCTTCCGAACAATCATTTTCTTCATAAAAACGCTTTGTTGCCTCGATGTCAACGTCAATCTCCCACGGATAAAAGTTCACGATCATATCTACACCTCTTTCAGCAGCGAAACATCCTCCGCTGCAAATATTTCCGCTCTCTCCATCAAATGCTTCTCCTGTTTTCTTTCATTTATAAAGAATCGATCACTCTCTGCACTCTCTCCAGAAATTCACAGGCTTCCATGCCGTCCATCTGCACATGGTGGAACTGGAATGACAGCGGCAGTTTTACCGCGCCGGATTCTTCCCGGTATTTGCCCCAGATCAGAAAAGGATTATTGAAAATTCCGCTGTACATGTTCACCGCGCCCTCGATATCGTATTTTACCAGACTGGACGTTCCTATTATCATATGGTCTGTTATTTCGTAATCGGCGCAGGTACGGCGCACCTGCTCTGTGAGTTCCAGATAGCTGCGGTTAAATTCTTCCAGTGTCTGTGTAAACGGAAGATCACAGGAATTTATGCCGCCGCCCTGGTTTTTGACAATCACATTGACGCCGATCCTGTCGTATTCCATCATTTTCTTTCCCACCGGCAGCAAACGGAACTCCTTCGTGTCCTGAGCAGCCTGCATGATACAGAAGCACAGCAGCATATTCAGCTTATAGCCCTCTGCTCTGCGCTTCATGAGATTCGTGATATTCAATGTCTTAAATATGGTAACCATGGGCATGGGCGCGTCAATATACAGCTGCCAGCTCACCGCCCGGTCGGTATCCATCGGATTTACTTCCCGCATAGTTTCTCCTTTCCATACTCTGCCAGAGCCTGTTTTTCTATCTTTTTTACAAATGCATCTTTTCCGTCGCAGTAGCCATCGATATCATACGGATACTTCTGTGCCAGCTCTTTCTTCAGCGCGGCGTATTGCTCACGCTCCTCCGCGTGACTCCGCATGTAATCCCGGAAGGCCAGATGCCTGATGAGATTCTCCTTATCATTTTCTGAAAAAATGTGAACCTGATGGGTTCGCTCATCGCCGCCCTTCCGAAGATACCTCCGTCCCCTGATGCCGAACTCTCCCAGATATTCATAGCCGGCCTCCTCAAACAAACTGCATTTTTTATCCACATCGGAAAGTTCCCGCACCGCCGCCATGATATCTATGATCGGTTTGGCGGCAAGCCCGGGAACAGCGGTACTTCCGATATGATGGATCTCCACACAGTTTTCTTTTAAAATGCTTTTCATCCACATGGCCTCCTGCCTGTACATTTCCGGCCATGCGGGATTATAGTCCTCCACAATGATATGCTGTGCCATTTTTCCTCCATATCTGCTCAGTTCATGATATCTTTCATCTTTCCTGCAACTTCCACAGTCTCAGCCGTGACACCATGTGCATCTCTGCCCCACGGTCTCAGTCATGATGCCATGTCAGCTTTCCCGCCGGAACGATCACATACGCTCCGGGAGCGTCGCCGGTTCGCATGATCACATTGCGGATTCCCGCCTGGATGATCATCCTGGCGCAGAGCGGACAGGGCTTCGCCCGATGAATGGAATTATCGGATGGGTTGACTCCCGTCAAATACAGATCCGCCTCCATAGTCTGCTCTCTGGAACAGTTCAGCAATGCATTTTGTTCTGCATGGATAGCGCGGCAGATATCATAGCCCTCTCCCTGATGCATATCCCTTTCCATCCGCGGGCAGACTCCGATATCGCAGCAGTTGTCATATCCCCGGGGCGAGCCGTTGTATCCGGTGGATACCACAACGTCATTTTTCACGATGACCGCTCCGTATTTTCTTTTTATGCAGGTACTCCGGTAAGCAAATGCCTCTGCCACGTTCAGATAGGTATCTGTTTTGGATACCCGGTGTTCTCCGTCCGGTTTAATCATGATTCCTCTTTCCATTTCTTATAATTGTAGATTGCCTGTGCCAGAATAACCGCCAAAATGAAGACTCCGGACACGAGGGTGATCACATAAGAGCGATACGCCGCATGCACCAGGATAATGTCGAGTACAGCCAGCGGAATAAACCACAGCGTTCTTATAAACTTTCTCCGGTAGCTCAGCCGCCAGTAACTGAAAGAAAAGCCTTTGTCTATCTTTTCTTTCTCTCCTGAACGCCTGATGTGTATAATGAGCGCTACGAGCAGGCAGATTGCCAGTATCCATAATAAAACAGCCATCTCTCAGGACCTCCTCCGACGTCTTCCATCTTTATCAAAATTCTTCCGAAGGGCGAGCTCCGTTGGAACGATCGACAGAATCAGCGGAATTATCTGCAGCAGACACAAAACCGTCCCGACGCTTCCCACCGTATCCTCGTCTGCTTTCATTACCGGCAGCATCGCAGGAATGGTTACTACCAAAAGAATCCATCCGCAAATGTACCATATTTTTCCGCAGTATTTGTGGGCAAAAGTCCACGTATCCCGGTTTTTCATGGCCATGGCCGTCCGATAGCCATAGAATCCGTTAATCTCCTTCGGCGGTTTCTTCTTCCAGACTCCTCCGAAGCCAATCATAACAGCCGGAATCAACAGATCGCAAAACAGCATAAATATCCAAAATCCCATAGTCTTCTCCTCATATCAGTCTCCTTGCCCGCTCATAGTCCTTACTGTACACAAAAATCTCATACTGATACATCTGATCTGTTGGATTGCCGGCACTTCCCGTTCTTCCACGCACTGTGCCATGACCGCCCCAGTCAGACAGATGATTCTTCGTCTTGTATTTGTACGGAATATCTGCATCCTTCAAGGCGTCCCGAATCCGGTTGAAGAGTTTCAAATCTGTCCCAATCCATAAGCTTTCTGAATTAAATACTGTAAACATAAAATCCCTCCTCTTACGGCCCGTTTTCTCTCTAGTTGTCTTATTATACCATCTTACCAGTGCTTAGCCAATATAAAGTTGGGCTTTAGGAAGTTTTGTGGGAAAGAACAGATGTCCATACACGTTGTCGTTGTGCCGAGGCGAAAGTATATCGTCCTTTTCTACCTTGATCAATCAGGATTTCCATTTTCTCCCAGCAGCCTCAGCTTCTGAAACGCTTTATACAACCCGTCCTTCTCCACATCATCGGTGACAAAATCCGCCATGGCTCTGATCTCCTCACCGCCATTTCCCATGGCAACGCCGGTCTGGCAGTAGGAAAGCATCGGAATATCCACTTTGGCGTCCCCGAAAGCGATGGTATCTTCTTTGGACGCGCCGATATGTTCGAGCAGCCGCTCAATGGAATACGCCTTATCGATTCCCTTCACCCCCAGGTCTCCGAAGAGAGCTGTCTCCCCTTTTCCGCCCCAGGTCCCCGGCTTCAGATCCGGAAATTCCTCGATGGAATCCAGATAATCCTGATAACTGCTCAAAATATAGCTGACCTTGTTCACATCATCCCGGTACAGGTTCTCCCCAAACCGGATGCCCTCAAAAACATCCCTCACCTGCAGATCTGCCGAGTCCTGTCCCTTTCCTTTCATATAGTCATGCACCGCCGGCACAGCCTCCGTCTCAAAATGCTCGCTGGCATATAATCCGGAATTACATTCCAGATAAAATTCCAGCTTTCTTTCATGGAGCCAGTCTACGATGTGGCGGCATTGCTCCGGCGTAATCCGCTGGTGCATCACCACCTCCCCATGGTCTTCCACATAGCTTCCGTTACCGCCGATCATGCCGTCAAAACCGATATCCCACAATTCTTCGCTGACCTCAGCGCGGCTCCTCCCCGTGCAAATGTACACGCGATGCCCTTGTTTTCTCGCTTCACGGATAGCAGTAACGGCAGAAGCCGGGATACGGTTTTCATAGGTCACCAATGTGCCATCCACGTCCAAAAAAATGATTTTTCTCATATGATGAGTCCTCCTTATTCTTTTTTATAATGGGATTTGTAAATCTCTTTGCAATACGCGGCAGTTTACGTGCATAGGAGATTTACAAGAATCCTGTACCTTTGTGGCAAAGTAGAGGGTTGTGGCAATTTTTGACTGTTGAACGGTTCTGTCGTAGAAAATAAAAATTCAGCGGTACTTTTCGCCTGGTAAAACGGTTATATCATAAACTATTGTAATTTCAACCGTGATTTTAAGCCTGGTAGAACGGTTATATTACAGACTATTGTAATTTTAACCGTGATTGTACCATAAAAAACGGTTGCATCATGAACTCTTGCATTTTTAACCGTGATTTCAGCCAGAATATAACGGTTATTTTATAAACTATGGCGATTTTAACCGTAATTTCTGTTTCTTATGATGTCGACTATTCTCTGATCTCCAATAAATGGCTGCAATTTTTGCACATATCATTAAAAGTCAAGAGGGACACCGACAATCCTGGCGAGCCAGCCACTCTGGTACAGATTTCGTTGATTTGAATCCGGTGACTTCGTTATAATCCGGGTGATGCAGAAGGCAGGGATTTGCGGCATGGTGGAATCATGATAACGTATCAGGGAAGATCGACGACGACTGTGAGCGCAGGCGTTGTTATTGATTACAAAAAGAAATCCGGTTACCAGCCTGCCGAAGTAGAAGAAGCGGCTTCCCTGACTGCGTTTTTCTATGGTACATACAAAGCCGCAAATCCCGTCTGTTCATTTTCATCCGGATAATTTCAAAACCCGTGGATTCAAATCTACAAATCCCCATTTTGAGAAAAAGCGCCAAATTTTCTCTCATTTGACGCTTTTTCTGCTTATATAAAAGGTTTAGTATTATCTTTTTTTGACGGATGGCGGGCTTGCCGCCTCCGCACCTTGTTTACAGGTTCTCGCCGTTGGACGCGATCACTTCTTTGTACCAGTCGAAGGATTTCTTTTTCAGTCTGGCAAGGTCGCCGGTGCCATCGTCGTAGCGGCGCACGTAGATGAATCCGTAACGTTTCGCGTACTCGCCGGTGGAAGCGGAAACCAGGTCGATACATCCCCAAGGGGTGTAGCCCATCAGGTCCACGCCGTCTTTGACCGCCTCTTTCATCTCAATGATGTGTTTACGCAGGTATTCGATGCGGTAATCATCGTTGATGCTGCCGTCTTCTTCAATTTCGTCTTTTGCCCCGAGACCATTTTCCACCACCATCAGCGGCAGCTCGTAGCGGTCGTAGAGGTCTTTCAGGGCGTAACGGAGACCCTTCGGGTCAATCTGCCATCCCCAGTCGCTGGCTTCCAGATATGGATTGGATACACCGCCGAGAATATTTCCCTCTCCGCTTTTGGCGTTTGGATCCGCGGTCTGGCAGCAGGACATATAATAGGAAAATGTTACGAAGTCCACTGTGCCTTCCTTTAAAATCTCATCGTCGCCAGGTTCTTTGACAATGGTGATATTATTGTCCGCAAAGAATTTCTTCATATAATATGGATATTTTCCTTTAGCCTGCACATCGGTACAGAAATAGTTGTAAATGCGGTTGTAATCCTGGTTTGCGAGAATATCATCCGGATTACAGGTCAGCGGATAGCTGGCGGAGTAAATCATCATATTTCCCACTTTATAATTCGGGTCGATCTCCTTTGCCATCTTTACAGCCAGAGCGCTGGCCACAAACATGTGATGGAGTCCCTGGTATCTCTGCTGCGAGATATCAGGCTGTTCCATGAATACCGTCGGATTCTCCAGGTCATTTAAAATACCCTGATTCAGGAGCGCTCCCATCGGTGCAATGGAGCTGTTGATTTCATTGAAGGTCAGCCAGTATTTTACTTTACCTTTGTATCTGGTAAAGATCGCGCGGCAGTAGTTCAGGAAATACTGAATCATATCGCGGCTCACCCAGGAATTACATTTCTTTGTAAGACCAAACGGAATCTCATAGTGACAAATGGTGATCAGCGGCTCGATGCCGTATTTCAGACACTCATCGATGACCTCATCATAATGTTTCAGCCCTGCTTCATTCGGCTCCGTCTCGTCACCGTTCGGGAAGATGCGGGTCCAGTTGATGGAGAAACGGAACACTTTAAATCCCATCTCCGCAAAGAGGCGGATATCTTCTTTGAAACGATAATAATGCTGGACGCCTTCCCGGCTGGGATAGAAATTATTCTCGTCAAGCACCGGCGTGATCATCTTACTCTGCCCATATTTTCCACCGGTACAGATGTCAGAGACGGAAATGCCTTTTCCATCCACATTCCACGCGCCCTCGCACTGGTTGGCGGCCACGGCGCCGCCCCACAAAAAGTCTTTTCTCAATACTGATTCTGCCATATCATTCTCCTTTTTCTCGTATTATACTTCTTTTTTTGCTTTATTTTTCCAGGGAAATCATTTCCTCACCAAAGTCTTTCACACCCGGCTTACCGATTTCCATTTTGCTGTAATCGTCCACATTGGTCAGAATAACCGGAGTCACGGTCTGATAACCTTCCGCTTCAATGGCTTCCTTATCAAATTCCAGCAGCACATCGCCAATGCTGATCCGGTCGCCGACTTTTACTTTCGGAGTGAAATGTTTTCCATTAAGCTGCACTGTGTCAAGACCCACATGGATGAGCAGTACCATTCCGTCATCGGAAATCAGCCCCAGCGCATGATAAGAATCCATAATGGTCTCCACAGTTCCGGAGAAAGGCGCTTTCACCATGCCCACCGACGGTTTTACCGCATAACCTTTTCCCAGTACCTCGGAAGAAAATGCGGCGTCATCCACATCGGCCAGCGGAATCACCTCTCCCTTCAGAGGATTATAGACGGTCAGAGGTTTGCCCGCTGCTGCGCTGTTCTTTTCGCCATTCCCGGCTGCGGTTGCCGCATTGTCATGCTGACCGTCCTGCAGTTTGCCGGTCGTCTGTACACTTCCATCGGCACTGCCTTCGGCAGCCTGTACATTTCCTCCCTTATCGGTCATGATAAAGGCCAACACAAAGGAGAGAATAAAAGATACTGCAAAAATAATCACCGCAAAAATGATATTTCTTCCGCCGTCCGGTGCCACAAACTGTACGATGGCTGTCAGACAAGGAGTTGCAAATGCATATGCCCGCAGGTTCACAATTCCACATATTAATCCGCTGATTCCGCTGGCGATACATGCCGCAATCATCGGTTTTTTCAATTTCAGAGTGACACCGTACATGGCCGGCTCTGTAACGCCTGCCAGCAGTGCAGAAATCCCTGCCGGAAATGCCATTTCTTTTACATTTTTATCTTTTGTTTTGAACGCTACTCCAAAGGTCGCTCCTGCCTGCGCTGTATTGGAACAAAGCATCGCCGGAAGCAGCAGCAGCTCGTAACCCGGATCCGCCAACGCCATCAGCGCCGTCGGTACGAAAGCCCAGTGCATACCTGTCATAACGATAAATGGCATTGCCGCTGCAAAGATAAGCATTGCAAGCCACGGAGCAAATTCATAAATCGTGTTGATGATTACCTGTAAACCATTACCGATGATGGAGCCCAGCGGCGCCAGCACTACAAGAGTGACAATTCCTGTCACAAAGACGATAATCAGAGGTTTTAAGAAATTCTTCGCCCAGTCCGGTGTAATCTTATCCACACCAATTTCTACATATTTGAGAAGAATCGTTGCCAGCATAGCCGGAATGATCGATGAAGAATAGCTGGCGTGGGTGACCGGGATCACGCCAAACAGATACGTAGGGGTATCTGAGCCAAGCAATGTGATCAAATCCGGGTAAATGAGCATGGCTGCCACCGTCACCGCCAAAAATGAGTTACAGTTTAATTTCCTGGAAGCGGTATAAGCGATCATCACCGGCAGGAAATAAAACGGCGCGTCCCCCAACGCATTTAATATAATGTAGGTATCTCCAGTAGATTCCATAACGCCAAGAAGGGTCGGTCCGAAAATGATAAGCAGCACCTTGATCAGACCACCAGCGATAATCGCCGGGAAAATCTGCGCCATGCATCCGGAAATAAATTCGATTGCCACGTTGACCGGGTTGCGCTTCTCTTTCGGTGCGGTTTCAGCCGCCTCTCCGAAGCTGGCAATCTGATTGATTTCTTTAAAACATTTGACCACATTATTTCCGATAATAACCTGATACTGGCCTCCTTGTCGGTTGACGCCGATTACTCCCGGAATCTTTCCCTCAACGTCGTCATCAATTTTACTGTCGTCTTTTAATACAAAACGCAGTCTCGTCATGCAATGGGTTAGCGACTGAATATTTTTTTCTCCGCCGAGCTTCTCCAGAAGCTCTTTTGCTGTAATTGAATAATCCATTTTTCTTTTCCTTTCTCATGCTTCGTCCGCCGCCGGGCTGTGGCTGAGCCATCTCCCGGATACGAACCGGCAATTATAATTTTTTATGGAAACCGTGCAAAGGCGCCGTCCGCTCACCCAGAACATCGGTCATCAACTTTTTCTATATCAAATGGGCGTCCCCAAATTTCTTTCTGCTATCTTCTTTTGTTCTTCTTGACGTAGCCTAAATTCCTGCGCTCTCTTTCCTGATCCATGTAAAGAACCCTTTCGCATTTTCAGGCGTTTTTTCATCCGGCTGAATTGCCATATCTCACTCTCTGTTGAGTTTCTCTATGTAAAGAGTTAAATACGCTTTTTCCTCTGTGGAACGTTCTTTTTTATATTTAAGTGCAAACACTTTTACTACCTTCTCCGTACACCGGGCAGGTTCCGGATACGCACTCACCACCGTGTCATACACGAATTTGAGTACAGTCCGTACTTCCTGTTCTGTGCTGGCCAGATCAGATCCATCCGGTTATTGAGAAAATGCATTGCCACAAACGCAGCCTCATCCCGCAGCACCTCACATCCTGTCTTCTCCCTCAGCAGATTCACTGCGTACAGTCCAATCTGGAACTCCGTATCATACACACGGCTGATTTCCATGGTCAACTGATTACTCAGCGAAATTCCTTTTTTCAAACGGGTCGGCACACCGTCAATGTGGTCTGTCAAAGTGATGTGAATCAGTTCGTTGAGCTCCAGTCCCTTTTCTTTGCTGGCATATGTAATCACATCTTCTGCAATCACCACATTATTATTCAATACCTTTTTAATCCTCATATTTTTCATTCCTTCTCCCCTTATTTTGCGGCAAATAAAAAAGGCAATACAAATAATAAGATACAGACACTCGTCCTTCTGTAAATTATTATTGGTATTGCCCGAATATCGGTAACAAGCCACTGTTTTCAACTGAATATACTATAATCCTGTCTCTATTCTTGTCAAGAATTATTTTCATATTGCAACGAAACAGTTTTCTCGGAAGAACTGATGTCTCCCGCGAAAACTGCCGTTGAATAAAAGTCCACTGTCAATTATGAATTTTTCATAACCACACTGCCCACTGTATCCGCCACATGCTCACAGGCATCGGCACATTTCTCCAGATAAGTATATACTTCAGACCACGCGATAATATGAAGCATATCATGATCTTCCGTGTGAAGCTTTCTCATATTGGCAATGTAAAGGGCGTCCGCCTCTTCCTCCAGAGTATTGATGGCAATAATCTTATCACGTAAATTTTTGGAGTGTTTGAAGTCAGCAAACTCTTTTAACAGATTCCACACTTCCTCACAACATTTGCTGACGATATCAAGAAGCTGCATAACTTCTTTTGGGATTTCCTGTACATTGTTAATGTACACCCGAATCAGAACCTCTTCTACCTTGTCAGTCACGTCATCAATGTGATGACTGAGCTCAATGATATCCTCCCGCTCTATCGGAGTGATAAACGCCTTCGCCAGTTTATCTGTCATTTCATGTTTAGTATCGTCTGCCTGATGCTCAATATCATGCATCTCGTCCATCTTGACCGATATTTCTCCCGGATTAAAATCAGTCAGAATATCTTTCAGCAAATGTACTGCTTTGCAGGAATATTCCGCGCAGCTGATAAAATTATTATAATAAAAAGCATCCTGTTTCTTTGACATCTCGTTTTCCTCCATTTTATCCTAAATACATGGTATCCATGTGAATCTGCCATATATCCGGCAGAACTATAGCATATTTATTCTCTCTATACCAATCTATCAAAATTTCTTTCATTATCCAAAAATGAACATAAATAACTTTGCGATCACGAAACTGATCAGCCCGCATCCCGGGAATGTAAAAATCCAGGTGAGCATCATATCTTTTACCACGCCAAAATTAATGGCAGAAAGTCTCTTGACTGCCCCCACTCCCATAATAGCGCTTGTTTTTGTGTGCGTAGTTGATACCGGAATACCAAATAAGCTGGAATACAGCAGGCAGAGCGCGCCCGCCACATCGGCGGAAAATCCCTGATATCTCTCCAGCTTTACCATATCCATACCTACAGATTTGATAATCTTTTCACCGCCCACACTGGTTCCAAGACCCATGACGATACTGCACATCAGCATCAGCCAGACCGGAATCACCATACCGGCCACAGAACTCTGTCCGCCTGCGAAAGCAATCCCCAGAAAAAGAACACCGATAAACTTCTGTCCATCCTGTGCCCCATGCATAAAACTCATGGCCGCTGCTCCGACAATCTGCGCATAACGGAAGAAAACATCAGCTTTTCTTCTCTCCATATTCTGGAATAAAATTGTAATCAGCTTGCACACTACCCAGCCTGTCAGAAATCCAAGCACAAGGCTCAGCACAAGACCGTAAAGCACCTTCACCCACTCGGCGCCATTGACACCGCCAACGCCGCCCTGAATGGCGATGGCCGCTCCGGTCAGCCCGGCGATCAGACTGTGGCTCTCACTGGTCGGAATCCCGAAAAAAGAAGCAGCCACGCTGTAAACCACTATAGAAAACAGCGCTGCACAAAGGGCAATCAGCGCATTGTGCGTATCACTTCCAAAATCCACCATATTACTGATGGTGGATGCAACGGAACTGTTAATCTGCGTCATAACAAAAACACCGAGGAAATTAAATACAGCGCTCATCATTATGGCCTGCCGCGGTCTCAGACACCTGGTCGTCACACAAGTGGCAATGGCGTTCGGCGCATCTGTCCATCCGTTGACAAAAATAACTCCCAGTGTAAATAAAGCCGAAATTAACAACATCGGATTTTGAAAGATTCCTTCCCAAAAATACAGAAACGATGTGTCCATAAAAGCTCCTTTCAATCATTGAAATGTATTTTATATTTTTTATCTGAATTATTAAATGATCTGTCTCATAAATCTACGGCCGCAGGGCGTCGTCATTTCTTTCCGTCTTTTTCCTGAAGAATCAAAAGCTCACAAGAGAAACCTGATAATCCGGAAACATACAGACGTGCTCTTTGAAAAAATATTTTGTATAGATGCAGAGACATTAGCGCCGCCATCATCCAGACCATCATCCATGTCCCCTGCATATTCTTCATCTGACCTGTAGAAGAAGAGTGTATAACGCTTATATCGTACTCCCCATAGATATCACTTTCCAATGGCAAATTATCTATCCTCTGAATACGAGGTACATCCACTCCTTTTCCTGTATACACCACCGTACTCTGCCGCTGCGCTTCAGGTATAGCTGCGTCTATTTCTATGCCGCAGAAGCTGAAACTTTCACTTTCTGCCAGAGGAAAGACAACAGGTATAGCAATTCCCAGCAACAGCACAAAAACTGCCGCTGCAACCGTCCTGGCAGCCGCCCTGACCGGCGATGACACCACATATTCATATCCCATTGCCTTTCCCCCTTTTCCGCAAAATCTCTTCAACGATACCATAGAATCATTTTAGGTGTCAATATGTAGAATGGGTAAAAAAAACGTAAAAAAATCGAAAAAATTTTAGGAAGTGTGACAGAAAAAAAGCCCCCGGAAGGGGGAGGCGCAGAAACATCATCTTTCTCTGCCTTCATGCGTATTTTTCTGGTGGTAAATATAAGAAATGATTTTAGATTTGAAAAAATCCCGGAAGCCGAAACTTCCGGGATGTGAAATCTTCTGTACTTGTACACAGATTCTTTGCTGTTTGCTTCGATGTCGAAAAGATATCCGACGGATATCGAAATAAATCGCAATTAACGTTTGGAGAACTGTGGTGCTCTACGAGCTTTCTTGAGACCGTATTTCTTTCTCTCTTTCATACGTGGGTCACGAGTAAGGAATCCGGCTTTCTTTAATACCGGACGGAACTCTGGGTCTGCTTCCAGAAGAGCTCTTGCGATACCGTGACGGATTGCGCCAGCCTGTCCTGTGTAGCCGCCGCCGTGTACGTTTACTAATACGTCAAATTTATCTGCTGTGGATGTTAACTCTAATGGCTGACGTGCGATAACTTTTAATGTGTCAAATCCAAAGTAATCATCCATGTCTTTCTTATTGATTGTTACTTTTCCTGTTCCTGGCATAAGGTAAACTCTTGCAACACTGCTTTTTCTTCTACCAGTTCCGTAATATCTTGTAGTAGCCACTTACTTTTCCTCCTTAAATTAATACTTGATTTCTAACTCTTTTGGCTGCTGTGCAGCGTGTTTGTGATCTGGACCAGCATATACATAAAGCTTTCTGTACATCTGTCTTCCAAGAGGTCCTTTAGGAAGCATACCTTTTACGGCAAGTTCAAGAACTTGTTCTGGTTTCTTAGCCAGTTTCTCTTTTAATGTGGTTTCTTTCATTCCACCAACGTAATCGCTGTGATGGTAGTAGATCTTCTGGTCTAATTTCTTACCAGTTACTTTGATCTTGTCAGCGTTTACGATAATTACATAATCACCGCAGTCCATGTGTGGTGTGAAGATCGGTTTGTTTTTTCCTCTTAAAACTTTAGCAACTTCAGATGCTAAACGTCCTAATGTATGTCCTGTAGCGTCAACTACATACCAGTCTCTTGTGATGGTAGATGGGCTAGCCATAAAACTTTTCATGAGTCTGTCTCCTCCTGTTAAAATCTGAATCAATCTTGTACGGAATGTGACTTCCTGGCTGTCCGGACCCTCCATCACATTCAAATCCTGCCTGTGCAGGTCTATGAAAAAAATGCATCCCGGGGCTTTGAGACGCATTTATTCGCATATCACAGTTAGATATTATATAATATCCCGCCGGGCGTGTCAACGAATTTTTTCAGGATATTTTATCTTTTTTCGCTGTGCATCCGCCCGGCCGGCGGCATGAATTTTTATATTTTATATCGTAGTGCAATGTTATATTGTATCCGGATTGCCGGAGCACTCTCATCCGGCATACATACTTTCTTTAATCAGCGGACCATTTTTGAGGGAACGTTTCGGCGACTTCACCCATCCGGTCCTGCCGTTGGTGAGCTTCACTTTAAAGCGTACCCGGGAACCATTCACATAACATTTCTCCACCCGGAATTTCTGCCCTTTATTTACCCGGATTTTCTTTTTGGAAGAAGTGGCAGATTTGTGCAGCCAGAAAGACTTTCTCGCTGTTACCTTTTTCCCGCGGCCGTATTTGTAATTTTTGTAGACTTTTACTTTTCCGTATTTCGTCACAGGAGCCAGCCGCCCATTTTTATACTGATAAGTATATTTCAAATCAATCCCTGCAAACGCCTGGGACATGGAAAAGAGTTTTACTTTCAGACGATTTCCGGACACTTTAAGAACTTCTCCGGTATTATGTGAACCATATCTAAAAAATGTCTGAAAATCCAATAACCGATTCAGCTTTCCATCGCCATAGACATATAAGGCGCACGGACCGTCTCCATTATCTCCCTGCAGATAGACGTATACGATAACCGTTCCATCCTGAAGCGTATATAGTTTGACATAATCCTCATAAAAATAATAGTCATGGGTTAAATAAATGGCCTCCTGTCCGTTGATCATAATAGAAAAATTATCGTATCCAATGGATGTCGTCTGTCTTTTTCTGATTTGAATGGTATCATTCACCCCATCTCCGGTGATGTCATAGCTAGTATAATAGCTTCCCGTGAGATCCACTTCCTGCGGGTTTGCCGCCTGCGCGTTTCTGGCAGGCAGAAGACAGAACAAAAATGCAAGCGCCAGCATACTGCTAAAAATCCAGCTTTTTTTCATAAAGAATTCCTCCCGTTCATTTTTCTTTTGGTCAAACCGTAAGATTCTCTTTCATTTTATCATACGCCGTTTGACCAGACAATACATAGGGCAGTGATATCCCGACGCCGTGAATCTACAGATATTCAATTTTTTTCAGAAATAATCCCTTGGCCGGGGCGGTCTCCCCAGCCCGGGTTCTGTCCCGGCTTTCCAGGATTTCTTTCACATATTCCGGCGGCCAGCCATGAAGTCCGACTTTGATCAGAGTGCCGCTGATGATACGTACCATGTTATAGAGGAATCCTTCGCCTTCCACGCGGATGACGATGTCCTGCGGATGAACATTTTCAGGCTTATTTTCATGAGCAGACATTTTGTCAGGCTGCCGTTCATCGCACAAGTCGATGCTCCCCTGTTTTCCCCTGATTTGTCCTGTTGCAGTTTCCGTCAAAGAAAGTGCTCTGTCTGAAAAACGCTCTTCCACTGTGATTCCAAGCACTGTCCGCACCGTGGTCTTTACCTGAGTCTGGGCGGCGCAGAAACTTTTGAAATCATGGGTTCCCACCAGGTACTGTCCCGCTTTATTCATAGCCGCAACATCCAGTTGATGCGGCAGCCAGTGGCTGTACAGTCTTCTGGTCGGCAGCGGAGTCCGTCCGGTCTGGATATGATATTCATAAGTTTTTCTTGTATCGCAGTATCTGGGATGGAAATCATCTGACACCTGACAGGAATCCACGATGCGGATATCCTCCGGCAGGCGGGGATTTAATGCAAAGAGCAGTTTATCCCCCGGTATCGGCGTGCCGGAATCAAAAACTGCCACATTGCCGAAGGCATGAACCCCGGCGTCCGTCCGGCTGGCTCCGATCACTTGGATCTCTTCTCCGGTGAGCCGGCTCAAAGCTTTATTCAGTTCTCCTTCTATGGTCGGAACACCGGGCTGAATCTGCCAACCGCAGTAGCCGGTTCCATCGTAGGCGACAGTGAGTTTAAATCTCTTCATGGAAATCTCCTCTTTAAGCTATCCAGAATCCGCATACGATCATTATCACCACATATAAGAGCAGAATTCCGTAAGCAATAAAATCATTTCTTCTATATATAAGCGGTTTCAGTTTGGTCCGGCCTTCTCCGCCGCTATAGCAGCGGGCGTCCATGGCGAGAGCCAGGTCGGAGGCCCGGCGGATAGCTGAGATGAACAGCGGTACCAGTACGGGCAGAAGTTTTCTTGCCCGCTGGAAGATATTTCCGGATTCCAGGTCGGCGCCCCGGGACATCTGCGCTTTCATGATCTTATCAAGTTCCTGCGTGAGAATCGGGATGAACCGCAGGGCGATAGATATCATCATGGAAAGCTCGTGGATTGGTATGTGCAGGCGCTGAAGAAATCCCAGAGATTTTTCCAGACCGTCGGTGAGTTGGTTTGGCGTGGTGGTAAATGTCATGATGGATGAACCCATGACAAGATATACGAGACGCACCACAAGATAGAAGGATATCCAGATGCCTTCCTGGGTGATTCTAACCGGCCCTGCCTCAAAGAGAACTGTGCCCGGCGTACACAGCAGGTTCACGATCGCAGAAAAGCAGATAATGATAAACAACGGTTTTACTCCACGTATTACCATAGAAAACGGCACTCTGGACATGACGATGACGCTGCCCAGAAAAAGAGTCGCCACAATAAGTCCCAAAACAGATCTCGGGAAAAACAGAGTAATCACAAACAGCAGGGTACCCGCCAGTTTCACCCGCGGATCCAGCCGGTGCAGAGGAGAATCCGCCTTATAATATTGTCCTAAAGTCATTTCTCGAAGCATTGGTGTTCCTCCAAAATACGTGCGGCCAGCTCTTCTACCGTCAGCGGGATTTTTCCGCGTGTTTTTGTCTGCATCTTCTCCCCGGCTGCCGCACCGTCTCTGATGTCCGCGCCGGACGAATTCCTAAAGTATCCTCCGGCTGTAAGACGATTGTAGAATTGCAGAGACTGGGGTATGGCAAGGCCCATATCTTTTAGTTCCTTTTCTCTTGAAAAAACCTTTTCTGTAGTGTCGTCCATGACAAGCTGTCCGCGGTCCATGACCAGAACTCGCCGGGCGTTTTCTGCCACGTCGTCCATATCATGGGATACGAGCAGAATAGTGATATTTTCTTTCTCATTGAGATATTTCAGCAGGGAGAAAAGATTTTCTTTTCCCTTTCCATCCAGACCTGCCACCGGTTCATCAAGAATGAGATATTCTGGTTCCATGGCGAGGATGCCCGCCAGTGCCACCCGCCGTTTCTGTCCGCCGGAGAGCGCAAAGGGCGATGCCGTCTCCAGTTTCGGCGAGATGCCCGCCAGCTCCATAGCTTTTCTCGCTTTTTCCTCACAGGTCTGCTGATCAAATCCCATATTCTTCGGGCCGAAAGCAATGTCTTTTAAGACGGTTTCCTCAAAAAGCTGGTATTCCGGGTACTGGAAACAGAGAGCCACCTTCTGCCTGAGCTTTTGCAGTGAAAACTTCCCGTCAAACACATTTTCACCGTCAAAATAATATTCTCCGCTCATGGGCCTGAGCAGACCGTTCAGGTGCTGGAGAAGAGTGGATTTGCCGGAACCGCTGTGTCCGATCAACGCCGCGTATTCTCCCTTTTCCAGGGAGAAACTGATGTCCCGGATGGCGTATTGTTTTTCTTCCTGCCACTGATCTTTATATTGATAACTGATATTTTTTAAAACAATTCCCATAATTATTTCCTGTCAAATGTACAGGGCTGCCGATATAAAATATCTGGCTCTTTCATCAATCGGCCCTGTTTGGTTTTCTATCCGTCTCTCATGAATTATCTTGTTCAATATTTCCCGGTCCGGATTGCAGCAGAAATTTTTCCAGTGCTCTGCCGTCCTGAATCTCCGCCGGTATATCCATACCGCCCTGCCGCAGCAGGAAAAGGAGTTCTTTGTCAAATGGCAGAGAAATACCCAGCGCCCGGATGGCGTCTGCCTGTTCCCAGAGTTGCTCCGGACCTCCCTCCATGGCAACCTGACCTTCGTTCATCACATAAATGTAATCCGCATGCTCCACTTCTTCTATATGATGAGTGATGTAGATAACAGTGATGCCCTTATCCCGGTTTAAGTGACGGATGGCGTCCAGCACTTCTTTTCTGCCTCGCGGATCCAGCATGGCGGTCGGCTCGTCGAAAACGATACATTCCGGTTCCATGGCGAGGATACCCGCAATGGCAACCTTCTGTTTCTGCCCACCGGAGAGGCTGCCCGGAGACTTTTCCCGGTAAGCTGTCATCCCTGTTGCCTCCAGAGCCTCGGCAATCCGAGTCCAGATCTGCTCTGTTGGCACGCCAAGATTCTCCGGACCAAAGGCAACGTCTTCCTCAACCAGATTGCCGATGATCTGGTTATCCGGATTCTGGAACACCATCCCCGCGGTCCTCCGGATCGGAATAATATTTTCCGGCCGGGAGGAATCCATATTTTTTATAAAAACAGTTCCCCCGGAGGGCTGCAGAAGCGCCGTCAACTGTCTGGCCAGAGTGGACTTACCGGAACCGTTATGTCCCAGAATACCTACAAAATCTCCTTTTTTTATGGAGATGGACACGTCATCGAGGACAGTCTTCTCTTCCGGGGTTTCCTGATTTTCCGTATAAGTCTTATATTTAAAAATTAAATTTAATGTCTCTATTATTTTCATATTTATCTTACTATATATTAAACGACAAAAAAGGAGACCGCCGTAACAGTCTCCTCCGATCATTTATACCTTATACTAATTCGATGATAACTTCCAGAGCAGCGTCACCTTTACGCTGTCCAATTTTGACGATTCTTGTGTAACCACCGTTACGTCCTGCGTATTTTGGACCGTACTCGTCAAAAATCTTCTGTGCTAAATCGATTTTCTTTGTATTTGCTTTTCTTCCTTTTGCTTCAGCCGGAACCTCTGTTACAGGATATAATACCTTTAACATCTGACGTCTTGCATGAAGTCTGGAAGGCAGATCTTTTTTGATTTCTTTCTCAACAGTGTCGTATACAGTAACTTTCTTACCGTCTACAACTTCTTTTACTCTCTTGCCGTCTTTATCTTTTTTGGCAACCTTTGCCTGAACCTTAACAACTTCGTAGTTATCTTTCTCTTTTACGCCCAGTGCAATCAGACCTTCTGCAATTTTACGAATCTCTTTTGCCTTTGCCTCTGTTGTACGAATCTTTCCATGATACAGTAACTGTGTTACCTGATTACGTAATAATGCTTTTCTCTGATTGGATGTTCTGCCTAATTTTCTGTATTTTGCCATTGTAATGGACCTCCTGTTTATTTTTCGCCATGCTTACTTCACCTTCAGCCTAGGCGGGTCTATTGTCTGCTCCTGAACCGCTTCTCCGGCACAGGAAATATATCGGCAAAAGCCGATTATTTACTCTTCGCTTGAGTTGAGGGAAAGACCCAGCTCTTTTAATTTAGCCAGCACCTCTTCCAAAGACTTCCGTCCAAGGTTACGAACCTTCATCATGTCTTCCGGAGTCTTGTTGGTCAACTCTTCTACTGTATTAATACCTGCTCTCTTCAGACAGTTGTAAGAACGAACGGATAATTCCAGCTCGTCAATGTTCATCTCCAGAACTTTGTCAACCGGATCCTGAGCGGTCTCAACCATAACCTCGGCAACCTTTGCATTTTCAGATAAATCGATGAAAAGATTCAGGTGCTCGCTCAGTACCTTTGCAGCCAGACTCACTGCTTCATCCGGAGCCAGTGTTCCGTTGGTGAAAACATCCAGAGTCAGCTTGTCAAAGTCTGTAATCTGTCCGACACGAGTATTCTCTACTGTCAAGTTTACTCTCTCGACCGGTGTATAGATAGAATCCACTGCAATTACATCAATGGACTGGTCTTCTGTTTTGTTTTTGTCTGCTCCAACATAACCGCGGCCTTTTGTGATTGTCAGCTCCGCTTCAAAATGACTGTCTGCACCGCCGCTTAACGTTGCGATGACCAAATCCGGATTGATAATCTCGATGTCACTGTCAACCTGAATGTCAGCAGCTGTGACAACACCTTCACCGCTGAATTCAATAAAAGCGCGCTTCGGCTCATTGGAAGAGCTGTTGTTTTTGATGGCCAGCTCTTTGATATTCATAATGATTTCAGTGACATCCTCTTTTACACCCGGAATGGAACTGAACTCATGCAGGACGCCTTTGATCTTCACTGCACTGACAGCTGCCCCCGGTAATGAGGATAACATGATTCTTCTTAAGGAGTTACCTAAAGTTGTGCCGTAACCTCTCTCCAGCGGTTCCACCACAAAACGACCATATTTATTGTCTTCTGAAATTTCTGCTATTTCAATTCTTGGTTTTTCGAAATCAAACACGAATGGGACCCTCCTTTTGGACAAACTTCAATACATACCACAATTGAATGCCTGAAAACAGGCATCCAATTGGAAGAATCATTAATTATTTGGAATATAACTCGACGATCAATGTCTCATTGACAGGTACATCAATCATGTCTCTGGAAGGAAGTTCTTTTACGCTTCCTTTGAAGTTCTCCAGGTCAGCGTCTAACCAAGCCGGTACTAAGATACCATCTGTTGCTTCAGCGATGTCTTTGTATCTCTGCATTGTCTTTTTGTTTTCTTTTACTTCGATAACATCGCCAACACTTACTCTGTAGGACGGAATGTTTACACATTTGCCGTTTACAAGGATGTGTTTGTGGCCGACAACCTGTCTTGCTTCTCTTCTTGTTCTCGCAAATCCCATACGGAATACGATGTTGTCAAGTCTTGTCTCAAGGAGAACCATCAGGTTAGTACCTGCAAGACCCTGCATTCTCTCAGCCTTTGCATAGTAGTTTCTGAAAGGTTTCTCTAATACACCGTAAATGAATTTTGCTTTCTGTTTCTCACGCAGCTGAAGACCGTACTCGCTGATCTTTCTGCTGGAACGAACTAACTTTCTGTTGGATTTTTTATTCACGCCCAGATATACAGGATCCATATCTAAAGACCTGCATCTCTTCAGGACTGGAGTTCTATCAATTGCCATTCTAACTTACCTCCTATCAGACTAGACTCTTCTTCTCTTTGGTGGACGGCATCCGTTGTGTGGTACCGGAGTAACGTCTCTGATGCTTGTTACTTCAAGACCGCATGCCTGAAGGGCACGGATTGCTGCCTCTCTGCCTGAACCTGGTCCTTTTACCATAACTTCTACAGTCTTTAAGCCGTGGATAACTGCTGCTTTTGTAGCTGCTTCCGCTGCCATCTGCGCTGCGTATGGTGTGGACTTTTTGGAGCCTCTGAAGCCCATCTCTCCTGCGCTTGCCCAGGAAATCGCATTACCTTCAGAGTCAGTTAATGTTACAATTGTATTATTAAAGGATGACTGAATATGTGCCTGTCCATGCTGGATATTCTTTTTGACACGTTTTTTCGTCACCTTTTTTGCGACTTTCTTTGCCATTGACGAAACCCTCCTGTAGGTTATTAAATCTATAAAATATACTTAATCTCTTCTTTTATATATTCCTCATGCAGACATAAGGATAGTGTGAAACATAATTTCACACTTATTTCTTCTTATTAGCAACTGTTTTTCTAGGACCTTTACGTGTTCTGGCATTTGTTTTTGTCTTCTGTCCACGAACCGGAAGTCCTTTTCTGTGACGGATACCTCTGTAGC
>ERZ1643247.461-NODE-461-length-49213-cov-51.652874_pt1 | contig 49213 bp, 31 predicted proteins | sample MGYA00579264_ERZ1643247 | MGnify/ENA primary metagenome ERZ1643247 (study PRJEB29033, sample SAMEA4952262) | chicken gut metagenome | biome: Broiler Chicken; feature: Gastrointestinal Tract; material: Caecum | place: Ireland | collected 2018 | study: Broiler... | reverse complement strand
CCTGAAAGTCTGCCTGACTTTTTCGGGAAAGAGGGAGATCAAAACTTTATAATTTATTTGGCAGCATTATTTTTTTATTCTAAAACAATTGCGATATACAAAACAGCCTTGACATAAACCCGACTTATGTTATAATTGACTTGTAAAAATAATTCTTTTTAAGGAGAAAACTCCAATGGGTACTTTTCGTTGAACAAAGGGGCAATTTTATATTATAATTATAAGATTTATTCGCTAAAAAATATTTCGGGGAGGAAACAACTATTTATGCCGAAAAACAAAACGATTTTATCCGTGATCATTGCGTTGCTTATTTTGTTTGCGGCGTGCGGCATGACGGGCTGCGGACAAAGAAAATACGATGTGGAAATAGAAATTATTTTTACAGATTCAAATGCTCATGCTTACTTCATTAAAGGGATAGACGAAGAACGGATGCATTTAGAATATGACGGGAAAGAGCATGAGGTCTATGTATCCGCTTACAAAATGCCCGGGCATCCGGAATATAAATATCGCAATTATTGGACTCCGTATACAGGAGAAACGCCGAATGTGATTTACGGTAGTTTCCTGTATACCGCTCCCGACGGCACGCAACACACCATTTCGAATGTTATAAAAGAAAGAGGAGAATATATGATATCCTATTCGGTAGATTCGGGATCTACCCTATGGAAGCAACGATTCATGACCTTATACATCGACATGATTTAATTTAAAAAGGGGGAATATCGGATGAACAACACTAAAAAACTTTCCGCTTGTTTGATTTTAGATGAATTGTCAACCGCAGTTCGCCGTTCCATGAAACCAACCGGAGTTTTATTGCCTGCCCTCATCGCTTAAGCTCTCTTTTCCCCGCAGACGACACGCGGTTTTTTTGATACAGCAAGAGCGCGGCTTTTTCGCCGCGCTCTCTTTGCATTTTTATAAATCGTACTTTGCCATCATCTTCAAAAGGGAGGCGAGGATGTCGTTGAGGGCGTCCGCTTCGGCGGCGGAAAGCTCCGTTTTGGCGCGGTATACGCGCAGCATTTCCTCCATTTTCTGCGCTTCGAGGCGGTCGCCCGCACCGAGCGGCATTTCCTTGAGCCGCTCCAGAACGGAAAAGATGTGTTCCAGCCGCACGTCCTTATCTACACAGACGCGCGCACCCTCCGAATAGCAGCGCACCTTCTGCGGGCGGGGCGGGTCGCTCTCGGAAACGGGCGGCGCGAAAAGCTCCTCCTCTTCCTCCGCGGCGGGGAGGCGGGGCTTCTTTTTTGCCTTTTCCCTTTTTTGCGCGGGAACGAGGCAGACGGCGCCGTATAAGAGGAGATACACCACCTTCGCGCACAGAAAGAGGGCGAGCACGGGCGCGGCGTCCTGCAAATCGCCGCGGCAAAGGTACAGCGCAAGCAGGAGGAAAAGGCACACATCCCCGCCGACCAGATACCAAACGCGGCTCGTTTGGCGGACTTTGCCGATACACAGAAGGAGCGGAAAATAGGCAGCGAAAGTTGCGAGGGGCAGGAGCAGCAGAATCAGCACGGAAATATCGCAGAACGCCCCGCCCGCATCGCCGAAAAACCCGACGATCCGCTCAAATATTTGCAAAGACATAAAGCACCCCCGAAAAAATGCCGCGGCAGACGCATTCTGCCGCGATAGTTCCATTATAGCCGAATTTCGGGGAATTTTCGGGGGATATTCCCGCAGATTCCGTCGCTTTTTGCCGAAAGCGAAAGTTTTTGTTCACGAAAATCTCGCTCCGCTGCGATTTTCCGTGAGAATGCGGTTTGATATTTTTATGATCAACAATCGCAAAAGCAAAAACCACGCTTTTTGCTTTTGCACCCTATTTGCCGAAAGGCTTTTGCAGGAAAGAGTGAATTTAAGCGATAAAAATAATCCATCGCGCAAGCAAAACCACGCTTTTGCGCTGCGCACCCCTGTTTGCAAAAACTTTTGCTTATGGGAAGAGGGTGAATTTTTTGCCATTTATAAAATAATGGCAAACCAAATAGACGGGTGAAGGCTTGCAATTGAAATAATAGATTAAAGCCCTTAAAAATTGCAAGCCGAGGGCGGCAGCCCTTAAAATCTCGACTTTCCGCAGCGCCTTTGCGCGAGGAAAGTGAGAGAGGAAGAGGCGTGCCCTTAAAAGGGCAAAAAAGAGGGAGAAACCGCCGCCTTGTCGACAGGTTTCTCCCTTTCCTCACGGAAAAAAGTTTTATCAGCTTAAAACTTTTTTCGTGAATACCTCTATTTCAAACTCCTTCAAAATGTTGACGATATACGCCGTGACCTTTTCCACGCCGGGCAGGCGCTTTGCCGCCGCCGCGTAAATTTTCAGCTGCGGCGCATACGTTCGCACGAGCTGCTCCTCCCCGTGCGAGGAGTACTTGTAATCGACGATGATGCACTCGTTCCCGCGCACAGCCATGAGGTCGATGACGCCCTGCACGAGCAGCTCGTCGTCCGCGTCCGTTTCCAAAACCTCGCAGGCGGGCGCGCACAGCAGGAACTCCCGCTCCCGCCACAGCGTAAAGCCTTTGAGCCGCGCGAACACGGGCATGCGCAAAATGCGCTCCATGCGCGCCACATCCAGCGGCGAATTTTCCCCGCCGAGCAGGGCGTACAGCCGCGCCGCCTCCTCTTCGGGGGGCGCGGAAAAGTCGGCACGTTCCAGAAATTCGTGGTACGCCGTGCCCGTTTCCGCATCGGCGGGGCCGCTGTAAAATTCGCCCGCCGCCCGCTCGCTCTCCCGCTCCTCCTCGGGCAGAAGCTGTTCGGCAAGCTGTTTTTCCCGCTCCTGCAAGATTGCGGACGCGGATGTTTTGACGGGCAGGCGCAGACTGCTTTCGAACGGATACTGCCGCTCGTACTGCGCCAGAACCGCCGCCTTTGCCTCCTCGTCAGCCCCCGCTTCGGACAGGACGCGGATCTCGGGCGGGGCAAGCTCGCCGCCGAACACGGGCGCGTATAGATCGCGGAATTTTTCAAAATCGACGAAATCGGCAAAGCAAGCCGCATCGGCGAGGTTCGCTGCATCGAAGGGCCGCTCCTCCTCGAACACGAGGTGCAGGCAGCTCTTGGCGCGGGTGAGCGCGACGTAGAAGAGACGCATTTCGTCCTCCGCGCGCTTGCGGCGCAGGCGTGCGCGCACGACCGCGCGCAGGATCGTTTCCCCCGCCGTATAGTTTTGCAGGTCGTACGCGGGCGGCGCGAAGCCCCACTCGTCGTCGAACAGGATGCCGCGCATATCCTCGGCGCTGAAGCGGCCGTTCAGCCCCGCGACGATGACCACGGGGAATTCCAGCCCCTTGGAGGCGTGCATGGTCATCACGCGCACGGCGTTTTCGCCGCCGCTCTCCGAAAATCCGACCTTATACCCGCCGTTTTTGAGCCTGTCCAAAAATTCGGGAACGTTCAGCTCGCCCGCCTCCGCCATGAAGCGGCGAAGCCGCCGCACCCGCTCTTCCCCGCACGGCAGGGACAGGAGGGTGAGTTCCATGCCCGTTTCCGCGAGGATAGCCGCCATGACCTCCGCCGCATTTTTGACGGTACTCAACAGGCGGAAATGCTCGGCGCGGGCGCGGAATGCCTGCAGCTTTTCCGCGAGGGCGTCGCCGTTTTTTTCGTACGCGGCGCAGGCGGCGGAGAAGGAATCGTCCTGCTCGGCGGCAAGGCGAATCTTCGCCAGCTCCTCGTCCGTGACGCCGCCCATGTCGCTTTTCAGCGCGGCGGCGAGCGGAATATCCTGCGCGCCGTTGTCGAGATACTGCAGCACGGCGAGCATGGTCTTTACTTCGGGATAATCGCACACGTTGACCTCGGCGGAGGCGGCGACGGGGATGCCGCGGCGGACGAGTTCGCCCACGATGCGCCCCGCCTTTTCCGTCTTTCCGCGGGTGAGCACGACGATGTCGCCGAAGCCCATCTTGCGCTCTTCGCCCGACGAGGGGTCGGGGCGGCTTCTGCCGACTTCAGAGAGTACGATGTTCGCAATCAGCGCGCCCTCGGCGTACTCCTCGTCCTCCTGCAATCCGAGCCGCGCGGCGACCGAATACACGTCGCGCTCGGCGCGCTCCGCTTCCTCCTTTTCGGGCACGAACTCGAAGCGCACCTCGCCCCCCGCCTGCGCCGCGCTGCCCGCCTGCATCATCGAGGTGGCGGCGTAATCGACCGAGCCGACCTCCTCCGTCATCGCCGCGGAAAAGAGGGTATTGACGGTATCGAGGATGTTTTTGCAGCTGCGGAAGTTGCCGTTGAGGGTGAGCGCCCGCCCCTCCTTTGCCAGCCGCGCGTACTTTTCGGCGAAGAAGCCCGCACTGCAACCGCGGAATCCGTAAATCGACTGCTTCGCGTCGCCGACCATGAACACGTTTTCGCCCGCGACGAGGGACAAAATGCGCTCCTGCGCGGGGTTGACGTCCTGATACTCGTCGACAAAGACGTGCGTATAGCGGCCGCGCACCTCCTCGCACACGGCGGGGATTTGCAGAAGTTCCAGACACTTGTGTTCCAGGTCGGAAAAATCTAAAACGCCCGCCCGCCGCTTTAAGGCGGCGAAGGTATCCGAAAATTCCAAGATCAGCTCGCACAGCGCCGCGGCGACCTCGCCCGAGGCGCAGAACGCCCGCTCTTCCTCCTCCCGCGTGCGGAAGGGGGAAAGGCTCTTTTTGATGGCGTCGACGTCGTCCTTGAGGGCGCCGAGGCGGGCGTCCAGCTCCAGCGCCGCCGCGTCGCCCGCGTTTTTCAGCTTGGTGTTGGGCGGCTTATTGATGAGTTTTACGTCGCGCACGAGTGCCGCGGCGTCGAACACGTTCCCCGCGGCGAGCACGTCGTCGGCGAACAGCGACCGAGCCGCCAAAAAACCGGCGTGCTTTTCGCCGAACGTCCCCGATTTAATATACGGCGCGCACTCCCGCTCCAGCGCGGCGCATTTCTCCTTTAAACGCTTCGCGTACCGCGCGGCGGGTTCGAACGCCTCCTCCGCGAGCCGCGCGAAATGTTCCCCGTCGTAGCGGGAAGGAAGTTCGCGCAAAAAAGCGTTAAAATCGGCGCGGACGATCGCCTTTTCGTACGATTTTTGCAATACGTCTGTAAGTTTTCCGAACCCCCTGCTCCCCGCGAACACCTTGCACAGCAGGGCGAATTTTTCCGATTTTTCAGCCAAAAGCTTGTCGAAGGTCAGGGACACGGCGCGGGTTTTCAGCTTCTCCGTTTCCGCCTCGTCGGCGACGCGGAAGTTGCCGTCTGCATCCGCCTCGTAAAAATAGCGGCGGATGACGTTGGAGCAGAAGGAGTGCAGGGTGCAGATGTCCGCCGTGCCGATCTCCGAAAGCTGTGCCTTGAGCCGCGCGCGCACAGCCTCGTCCTTCACTTCCCCGATGCGGGCGAAGATGGCGGAGCGGAGGCGCTCCTTCATCTCTGCGGCGGCTGCCTTGGTGAAGGTGACCGCGAGGACAGAGGACACGTCTGCCCTGCCCGAGAGGATGAGGGAGATGATCTTTTCGATCATGACGAATGTTTTGCCGCTTCCTGCGGACGCGGAGACGAGAACCTCCCCCGCCGCGTCGATGGCAGCCTGCTGTTCCGATGTGGGTTTGCGCACGCTCATAAATCTCCCCTCCTCTTTTTGACGATGTTCACGATCTCCTCCCCCGTTACCTTCTTTTCCGAGCGGGGCGGCGCGGAAATATCGTGCCCGCACATGCCGCCGTAGGGGCAGAAGTCGCAGGCGCCGCGGTAGGGCGACGCGGCGATGCAGCCCGCCTCCGCTTCCTTGGCGCAGTTCTGCGCCGCCAGCACCGAATAGGCGATGAACGCCTCGAAATCTTCGCTTTCCAGCATTTTTTTGCGTTTGTTCTGATAATACGCGTCGATGAAGCGGCTCTTCTGCCCCGGCTCGACCGATTTATCGCTCATTTTGACGACCGCGTCGTCGCCGACGGTGAATCCCTGCATACGGAAAGGGCTGTCGGTATCGGGCGAGGCGAAGGCGAGACGGGCGGGGAAATAGTACGCGCCCGCGGGCTTGCCACCCTTCGCCGCCGCCGAAAGGTACAGTTCGAGCTGCAATTTGCGGCCCGTGTAGTAGTTTTCCGCACTCACGTCGAAGGAGCCGGTTTTATAATCGACGACGCGCGCGTATGCGCCGCATTTATCCACGCGGTCGATCTTGCCCGCGAGGGAAATTTTCCGTTCGCCCGAAAGGAGCGTTATGCCGCGGAAGGGCGAACCGGGGTAGCCGAACGTCTGCTCGGCGGCGGCGACGGTGAAGTCGGAGCCGGTTATCTGCTCGAACACGTTTTTGCCGACGACGGCAGCCTCGTTTTCGAGCGCGGACGCGGAATACTCCCCTTCCGCCGTGTCCTTTAAATAGCAGTAGGGCGGATTTTTGAGAAGCCCGCGCGCCGTTTCGCGCAAAAAATCCTCGCAGTTGCCCGCGTTGAGCGAGGGCATGTTGTCGGCGAGCTTACGCAGCACCTCGTGCATGAAGTTGCCCGTATCGGTGACGCGCACGCTCTGTTCTTCCCGCTCCTGCAGCCCGAGCCCCCGCTCGGCAAAGTTGCGGTACGGGCAGCTGAAATACCCCTCGATGAAGGTGGGCGACACCGTGCGCTTGCCGCGGAACGCCAGCTCCGCCGCGTTCGGGATAAAGTTTTTATCCCTTTCGGCGGGGAAGAGGAGAGAATCGGGTGCGTCGCCCCGCGCGCGCAATGCCGCCAGCAGACCCGCGTGCGCGGAGAAATCTCCCCTGCCGCGGCGGTAGGCATCCGCCCGCGCCAGCAGTTCGCGCACGGCGGGAACACGCTCGCTCGAAACGCCCGCAAGGTAGCGGATATAGGCGGCGCGGTTCGTTTTTTCCGCGCGCTCGAGCGCGGCACGGGTGAGCGCCGCAAGCGGCTTTCCTCCTTTGTCGCACAGGCAGGCGCGCGCCTCGTCGATAAGCTCGCTCTTTTTGCACTCCTCGCCCCCGCGCGCGAGCGGATAGGAAAGGTACAGTTTTTCGGTGAACGAGCACAGCGCCAGCGCCGCGTTCTCCCGCGCGCGGGCATTGACCTCGCGGATCTTCGGGCTGATTTCCACCTGCAGCGCGCGCAGGCGGTCGATGTCCTTATCCGAGATGAGCGCGGTATCCGCGCCGGCGGGCGGCACGTCGGTCGTCAGCCCCGCGGCGAACACGATTTTGCAGGCGCGCTGTTTGCTTTCTGTGAGGCTGCCTACGAACACCGCGTCGGCATACTGCGGGATAAGGGAAACTTCGAGGGCGTTCAGCGCCTCTGCAAGGGAAGCGGAGAACTCCTCCGCCCGCCGCTTCTCCCCGCCGGCAAGCTCCTCCGCCTCGCTCAAAACGCGCAGAATGCCGTCCATACCGCGCAGCATGTATTCCCGCTCGGCGAACATGCCCGCCTCACCCAGGCGTTCGGCAAGCTCCTTTTGCGTGCTTTCACACCCGAACAACTCGAACAGCCGCCGCGCGAGACGGCAGTATTCGGCGCAGAGCATGGAAGGCTTCGCACCCTCGAAAGCGGAAAGAATCCGCCCGCGCAGGGCTTCGAACACCAACGGCTCCGCGTTGGCGTCCTTTTTTCCCTTCTTGCCCTCGTTCGGCACCTCCTTGATCGGTCGCTTTACCCCGCCGCGGAAATTCGCGTATTTCAAGAGATAGTTGCGGTAGGCTTCGCACGAGCCGCGGTCACCGAAGAACGGGTTGCCGATGAAGGCGTCCGCGTCGGCGGGGTCGTACCCCTCGGAGATGAGCGCGAAGTAGCGGAGCAGAAATTTTGCGAGCGGGTGCGACGCAAGGCTGCGCTTTGCGTCCGCGTAGTACGGAATTTTATATTCGGCAAAGAGCTTTTCCAGCCCGACGGCGTACCCCGCCGCGTCGGGGGGCAGAAACAGCGCGATGTCGCGCCAGCGCGCGCCGCGGGAAACTTCGCTTCGGATCATCGAAGCGATGAAGGACAGCTCGTCTGTCTCGTCCGCCGCCTCGAAAATATGTACGTTTGCGCAGGGCAGCGGCGCGCCGCGCACGGGGTCGTATAATCCGCGGCGGAGCGACTCCGCCGCCGCACACGCGCGCGAAGGCAGAGCGACGCGCTCGCACTGTGCGCCAGCCATGCGGCAGTATTTTTCAAAGGCGTTTATAGCCTCGTTCGTGTACAGTTCCTCCTCGCCGCCGATGAATACGCCCGAAACGCTCTTTGCGATGCGCAGCGCCGCAAAGATTCCCTCCGCCGCCTGCCGCGTGAAGGAGGAAAACCCCGCGAACACGACGTTCGCGCCAGCGACATTCCTCTCCTCCATCGCCGCGGGCAGCCCCGCCAGCACGCCGCTTTCGTCGACGTAACCCGTGTCCAGAAAGGCGAGGTAATCGCGGTAGACGAGCGCAATATCCGCCAATTTTTCGGCAAGGAGCCTGTCCGCGCCCGCACGCGCTTCGTCGAGCATATCGGGGGTGACGAGGGCGGCGCGCAGCTGTGCGATGGTCTCGTACAGCCTGCCCGCGCAGGCGGCGGGGTTTTTGCCGAAGCATTTCAGTTCCCCCGCCCGCCTTGACGCGATGGCTCCGACGGCAAGCACGGAGCCCTGCTTGGAGAGCGCCTTTTTGCTCCCCGCGCCGCGCAGAAAGCGGGCGAAGGTGGCGACGGAGGTATCGAACGCGGCGCCCTGGGCGCGGGCGACGGCGCGCTCCGCCTCCAAAGTGAGCCTGTCCTCGCAGAATATGAGGTTGCGTTCCCCCCGCGGAAGCTCCGCCAGGCAGGCGGTCAGCTCCGAAACGGAGGGGGCGATATAAATTTTAACGTGCATTTGTCTTCCTTTCGCGCGGCGAACGGCGCGCATCTGCAGTAAAATTTTTAAACAAAAGTTCGCTTTATATCATTATAACATATTATCTGAAGTTTTGTATATATTTTTTTGCGAATTTCAACTGTTTTTCACCCGTTTTGTTTTTACAAACGGCGCGATTTATGGTATACTGTATTTTGCAGATTTCTTTTCTGCGGAATATGAAAAACCCGGAGTACACCGAATGAAAAAATTTTTTGCGGCGGCGGCAATGACGATTGCGGCGCTGTTCCTGTTTGCCGGCTGTTCGGCGCAGATCGTGGCGAGCATCTCCTCGGGATGGCTGACCGATCCCGCGACGACGTATGACCCCAACTTTTACGAATCGCTCGATTACGAGGTAAGTTTTTCCAATACGGAATCGAATTCAGCCTCGCGCCTGACCGTCGAAATCGATACCGAAAACAGTTCGTACAACATCACGACGGAAGCGGTAGGCACGATGTCCTTCCCCACCCCCGACGGATCCACGCAGACGTATACCAACGTTTATCACCTGCGCTCGGAACTGACGATGAGCGCGACCTTCACCTATACGCGCAGCAACGGAGAAAAACTCGTATTCTCCTTCGGCGGAACGCACGATACCGACCCCGACAACGAGGAGTTTGCCGCGGATGACCCGACGACGATCGTTCAGGAGGTCTGGTTTACCTCCGCCGACAGCGCGTCGACATCGGCTGCCGAAGGGGAAAAGGCGCGCCCCGCGTTCAGCCCCGTTTACAGCATGCTTACCAACCGTTCGCAAGCCGCAAGCACGTCTGTCGACGATGGAAATACCGCCTTCGTCACCATGTACGAATATACGGCGGAGATCATTTACGACCGTACCTGCGAAAATGCGACCATCCGCTATACGGACGCCTTTGCCGACCTGACCGCCGAAGAACGCGTCGTAAACAACTATGTGACGAAGCAATCCTGCAACTTTAAAGACAGCCGCGAATTGAGCGGACTGCAATCGCAATACACCTGCATCGACGGCGCGCAGCTCTCCTTTATCGGGCGCGGGCTGGATATGAGTGAAGACGCGTCGCATACCCTGACGGTCGTAAGCGGCATCGCCGACAACTTCCCCACGGCGCAGCACATTTCGTGCCGCGAGCTCGTCAACAGCCGCATGAGCTTTACCATAATCAACGCCGACGGAACCGAGCGCGTTTTTGACGACGAAGAAGTTGCCATAGCGAGAATGGCGTTCAGTCTGACGGGGGCAGGAACGAACACGGGCGAAACGACGACGGTTTCTTATGCGCAGCGCGCTTCGAGCGGCTCGAACGCAAACCGCTGCCTGCCTCTCCGCCATGAAATTCCTTACGGCGGAAGCGTCGGGAATTTTGTTTACACCTTGGACACGGCTGACTACCGCACCACCGACAGTTCCGCACAGGCATAATGCGGCGGACAGCCTTTTAACTCTTTTAATGACATATATCGCATATAGCAGAAGCGCGCCCCGCCGAACCCGGCGGGGCGCGCCCCTTTTTATGAGAGAGCAAGTGTGAACAAAGTAAAATATAACTACTCGCGCAAGCAAAACCGCGCTTTTGCGCAGCGCACCCCTATTTGCCGACGCCTCGGCTTACGGAAGGGGTGAAACAGCGGCAATAAATAATATGTGTGCCCTTAAAAATGCCGCTGTAAGGGGAAAACCGCTCGGGTTTCCCCTCCCCTCTCGACTTTTTCTTTTGTCAGCTCAAAAGAAAAAGTGAGAACTCTTCTACTCGTCCTGCAGCGCATCGTAGCCGCTCTCGCCCGTGCGGACGCGGACAACGTCTTCCACGTCGTAGACGAAGATCTTGCCGTCGCCGATATGCCCGCTGTACAGCGCCTTGCGCGCCGCCGCCACGACCTCGTCGACAGGTACTTTGCTGACGACCACCTCGACTTTGACCTTGGGCAGTAGATCCATATCCACCTTGACGCCGCGGTAGTATTCGCTCGCGCCCTTCTGCACGCCGCAGCCGAGCACCTGCGTGACCGTGAGCCCCGTGACGCCGATGGCGTTCAGCGCCTGCTTGAGCTCTTCAAACTTGGACTGCTTGGTGAGAATGACAACCTTGGAAAGTTTCGCGCCAGCGGCGCTGCTCTCCCTGACGGCGGGTACGGTGGTATCGACCACGGTGACGCCCGCAGGCTCTTCGACCGCAAGACCTTCGGGGTCGATCATCTCCGCGGCGAGCGGCGCCGCCACGAAATCGGCATAGGCGCTGGGCAAGCCGTGTTCGTGCTTATCCAACCCTTCGATCTCCTCGATGCGCGAGGCGCGGACGCCGCAGGTATGTTTGAGGATCTGGAACAGGGCGACCATGCAGACGATCGTCCACGCCGCGATGCAGACGATGCCGAGAAGCTGCACGACGAGCTGCGAAAAGTTCCAGGTATAGAACAGCCCCGTGCTCGTGGAGAACAGCCCGCAGGCGATGGTGCCCCACAGCCCGTTCGCACCGTGTACGGCGATCGCGCCGACGGGGTCGTCGATGTGCAGCTTTTTGTCGATGACTTCGACCGCGACGTCGACGAGGATACCCGCGATCAGACCGATGAAGAAGGCGCCGACCACGTCGACCACCGCGCAGCCCGCCGTAACGGCGACAAGACCTGCGAGGGAGCCGTTGAGCGTCATGGAGACGTCCGGCTTTTTGTTCTTGATCCAGGTGTAGACCATTGTGGAGATGGTCGACGTTGCGGTGGCGACGGTGGTGACGACGAGGATCTGCGCGAGCTGCGTCATATCCGAAGCGGCAGCGCCGTTGAAGCCGTACCAGCAGAACCAGAGGATGAACACGCCGAGCGCGCCGACGGTGAGGTTATGCCCCGGAATAGCGCGGACGTATACCGCTTTTTTGCGCTCGAGGGTGGGTTTGCCGTCCTTATCGAGGTACTTGCCCCAGCGCGGGCCGAGGATGAGCGCGCCAATGAAGGAGGAGATGCCGCCGACCATGTGAATGAGCGAAGAGCCGGCGAAATCGATGTAGGTCACGCCCAGGATTTCCTGCGTGAGCCAGCCGCCGCCCCATACCCAGTGCGCTTCGATGGGATAGACGACCGCGCTGATGACGAGGGAATAGATGCAGTAGGAAAGGAACTTCGTGCGTTCCGCCATGGCGCCCGAAACGATGGTTGCGGTGGTGGCGCAGAACACGAGGTTGAAGAAGAAGGTCGACCAGTCGTAGTTCGCAAAGTCGGTGAACACGCCGAGGTTGGGGATGCCGACGAGACCGAAGAGAGCGTCCTCTCCCATGAGGAGCCCGGCGCCGAGCAGTACGAAAACGATGGTGCCGAGGCAGAAGTCGAGCAGGTTTTTCATGATGATGTTGCCTGCGTTTTTGGCGCGGGTGAATCCCGTTTCCACCATGGCAAACCCTGCCTGCATGAACCAGACGAGGATAGCGCCGATCAGGAACCAGACGCCCGTCGAACCGAATATGCCGTCCATAAGAAATACCTCCGAAATTTGTTGACGAATTTTTATACGGTTTTATATTCGAATAATTAAATGCGCGTTCCAAAACGACGCTTTTGGATAAGCGCACTCAATTTGTCGCATACCTGCGGCTTTTAATATTCTCTCGCGCAAGCAGAATCACACTTCTGCGCTGCGCACCCCTATTTGCCGACACCTCGGCTTACGGAAGGGGTGAAACAGCGGCAATAAATAATATGTGTGCCATTAAAAATGCCGCTGTAAGGGGAAAACCGTTCGGGTTTCCCCTCCCCTCTCGACTTTTTGTTTCATCAGCTTGAAACAAAAAGTGAGAACCCCTTTCACACGCTGAACAGGATCTCCCCGTACGTCGGGAAGGGCCATACGCTCGCGGCGGTATTCAGCTCCATGCCGTCGGCATAGGCGCGCAGCTCCTGCATGACGGGGATGACCTTTTCCGCAAAGAATAAAGCCAGCTTTGCGGGCGTTTCGTACGCCTTCGATTCGACGAGGAGCGAATCGAGCATCTCCGCCCGTTCGAGCATGCGCTCGGCGTCGGACGCGAGCTTGGCGATCATGCGCTCCTGTGCGGGGAAGGATACGCCGGGCAGGGTGCCCTTCTTTTCCTTCAAAGCGCCGCACAGCGACGCGATGTAGCCCTCGACGGCGGGATAGATGTCCTGCTTTGCCATGTCGATCATGGTCAGAGCCTCAATGTTCAAAACTTTGGAGTAGTTTTCGAGCATGATGTCTGTACGGGTGACGACTTCGCGCGCGGTGAACACCTTGTTGCGCTCGAACAGCTCAATGTTCTTTTTATCCGCAAAGTGCGGGAGCGCTTCCGCCGCGTTTTTGAGGTTGAGAAGACCGCGCTTTTCCGCCTCCTCCGCCCATTCGGGCGCATAGTTGTTGCCGTTGAAGATGATGCGCTTGTGCGCTTTTATCTCGCGCACAACCAGATCGTGCAGGGCGGCGTTGAAGTCCTTCGCCCCCTCCAACTCGTCCGCAAACTGCCGCAGCGAGTCGGCGACGATGGTGTTAATGGTGATGTTCGGCCCCGCGAGCGAGAAGGAGGAGCCGACCATGCGGAACTCGAATTTATTGCCCGTGAACGCGAACGGCGACGTGCGGTTGCGGTCGGTCGTGTCCTTGGGCAGTTCGGGAAGGGTATCCACGCCCAATTTCATCGTCTTTTTGCCCTTGCCGTTGTATTTGACACCTTTTTCGAGGGAATCGATGACTTCCTCCAACTCCTCGCCGACGAACATCGACACGATCGCGGGCGGCGCTTCGTTCGCGCCCAAACGATGGTCGTTGCCGGCGCTGGCGACGGACAGCCGCAGCAAATCCTGATATTCGTCCACCGCCTTGATGACCGCCGCCAGAAAGAGCATGAACTGCCCGTTTTCCGCGGGGGTCGAGCCGGGGTCGAGCAGGTTCACGCCCGTATCCGTGCTCATCGACCAGTTGTTGTGCTTGCCGCTGCCGTTGATGCCCGCAAACGGTTTTTCGTGCAGCAGGCAGTACAGCCCGTGGCGGCTCGCGACCTTTTTCATCGTTTCCATCATCAGCTGGTTCTGGTCGGACGCCACGTTCGTACTCGTGAAGATGGGCGCGAGCTCGTGCTGGCTGGGCGCGACTTCGTTGTGCTTGGTCTTTGCGAGGATGCCCAGCTTCCACAGTTCCTCGTCCAAGTCCTTCATATAGGCGGAAACGCGCGTTTTGATGGCGCCGAAGTAATGGTCTTCCAGCTCCTGCCCCTTCGGGGGTTTTGCGCCGAACAGCGTTCTGCCCGTAAATACGAGATCCTTGCGCGCGTCGTACATCTTGCGGTCGACGAGGAAATACTCCTGCTCCGCGCCGACGGTGGAGAACACCTGCTTTGCGCTCGTGTTGCCGAACAGCCGCAGGATGCGCAGCGCCTGTTTGTTCAGAGCCGCCATGCTCTTTAAAAGGGGCGTCTTTTTATCCAAGACCTCGCCGCTGTACGAGAAGAAGGCGGTGGGGATATACAGCGTGCCGTCCTTGACGAAGGCGAAGGAGGTCGGATCCCACGCGGTGTAGCCGCGCGCCTCGAAGGTGGCGCGAACCCCGCCGCTGGGGAAGGAGGAAGCGTCCGGCTCCCCCACGACCAGTTCCTTGCCCGAAAAGTCCATGATGACCTTGCCGTCCTTGGTGGGCGAGATGAAGGAGTCGTGCTTTTCGGCGGTGATGCCCGTCATCGGCTGGAACCAATGGGTGAAATGGGTGGCTCCCTTTTCGACCGCCCAGTCCTTCATCGCGTTGGCGACGACGTTCGCCACGCTCATATCGAGGGGCGCGCCCTCGTCGATCGTCTTGATGAGCGATTTGTAGATCTCCTTGGGCAGTTTGTCCTGCATGACCTGCCTGTTGAACACGTTCGAGCCGAACAGTTCGGGTACATTCATAATTTCGTCCTCCTCATAAAAAATGCAAAACAAAAAGGCGCCGCGGCGAAGCTCCCCGTATGGGAACCCCGTTCCGCAACGCCTTTGTTGCCTTGAATATTTTTCCGCTTCGGAATTTATGCCACGATTATATATCCCGAACCGCAGATTTGTCAACCGAACGGCGGAAATTTGTTTTATCATTAAATTTTATACCCGCTATTAACGATACTGAACAAATCCGCACCGCCCGCGCTCTGCGCTGACGCCTTGACTGTTTTTCCCGCATTCCCCGCCGCGCTCGACTCCTGCACGCGTTGCGCCGCCCCTTCGGCGGCGCAACGCGTATCGTTTATAATAATCTTATTATTAAAGGCGGGGCGCCCCGAAGAGCGCCCCGCCCGATTTTACTTCAACGCGGTTGCCTATCCGATTTTGTACGTCGTGCCGCTCGGCGTATCGACGAGGGTAACGCCCTTTTCCGCGAGGTATGCGCGGATGCGGTCTGCCTCGGCGTAGTTTTTCGCCTTTTTGGCGGCGGCGCGCTCGGCGATGAGCTTTTCGATCTCCGCCGCATCGACCCCGGCGGCGGGCGCAACTTTCTGCTCCTCCGCCTTCAGCAGATCGAGGGAGAGCACCCTGTCGAAATCTTCCAAAAGCGCGCGCTTTGCCGCACCGCTCAAGTCCTTCGCCTTCAGAACGTCGTACACGGCGGTGACGGCGAGGGAGGTGTTCAGATCGTTTTCGAGCGCTTCGCGGAACGCCTTTTTATAGGGCGCGCAGGAGGCCTCGTCGACCGTGCCGTCCTCGGGAAGGGCGAGCGCGCGCGCCTTTAATTTACGGAAGGCGACGGCGGCGTTTTCGAAGGTGTCCTCCGAATACACGAGCGACTTGCGGTAGTGCGACAGCAGGCAGAAGAAGCGGTATTCCATGGGCGAATGCCCCTCCTCTTCCAGCTTTTTGAGCGTGAGGAAACCGCCCGAGGACTTGCTCATCTTGCCGCCCGCGGTGTTCAGGTGCAGAACATGGAACCAGTAGCGGCACCACTCGTGCCCCAAAAACGCCTCGCTCTGCGCGATCTCGTTGGTGTGGTGCGGGAACACGTTGTCGATGCCGCCGCAGTGGATGTCGACGTATTCGCCCAAATACTTCATCGCGATGCACGAGCATTCGATGTGCCAGCCGGGGTAACCGACGCCCCACGGGCTTTCCCATTTGAGCGCCTGGTCTTCAAACTTGGACTTGGTGAACCACAGCACGAAATCGTTCTTGTTGCGCTTGTTTTCGTCCTCGTCCACCCCCTCGCGCACGCCGACCTCGAGGTCGTCCTCCTTGAAATTGAAGAACTTGTGGTACTGTTTTACCTTGGACGTATCGAAATAAATGTTCCCGCCCGCTTTGTAGGCAAACCCCTTCTCCATGAGCGAGGCGATGACTTCGATGAAGTCCTCCACGCAGCCCGTGGCGGGCTGCACGACGTCCGGCTTTTTGATGTTGAGCGCGGCGCAGTCGGCAAAAAAGGCGTCGGTGTAGTATTGGGCAAGCTCCAAAACCGTTTTATGCTCGCGCCTGGCGCCGAGGAGCATCTTGTCCTCGCCCGTGTCGGCGTCGCTGGAGAGGTGCCCGATGTCCGTGATGTTCATGACGCGCCTGACGTCGTAGCCGATGTAGCGGAGGGTCTTTTCGAGCACGTCCTCCATTAAATAGGTGCGCAGGTTGCCGATGTGCGCGAAATTGTACACCGTCGGCCCGCAGGTGTACATTTTGACCTTGCCCGCCTCGCGCGGGGTGAACTCCTCGACTGTTCTGGTGAGCGTGTTGTACAGCTTCATATTCTTACTCCGTTTTGATGATTGTCTGTTTTCGTTTGCATGCCGACCCGCGGCGGATCATTTCAGTCCGACCGCTTCGGCGATGGCGCGCACCGTCTGCTCGGCGTCCTTCCCCTCGCAGTCGACGGTGATGTCGGCATACTTTTCGTACAGCGGAACGCGCTCGGCGTATAAATCCGCGACCGTTTCGCCGCTTCTGCGCATCACAACGCCGCGCAGAACGATGTTTTTCAGCCGCTGCTCAATGGTTCTTTCGCCGAGTTTGAGGTACACGACGGTGCCGATCTCCTTCAGATGGCGCATCGCCCGCTCGCCGTACACCGCCGAGCCGCCCGTGGCGACGACGCACCGCTCCGCCCACAGGTCGGCGAGGACGTTCTCCTCGATTTGGATGAATTCTTCCGCGCCCTTTGCCGCGATAATGTCGCAGAGCAGCGCTTTCTGTTCGTTCTGGATGAGAAGGTCGGTATCGATGAACCCGTAGCCGACCGTTTTGGCAAGCAGAACCCCCGCCGTGCTCTTGCCCGAGGCGGGCATGCCGATTAAAATAATATTTTTAGTACTCATGTTCACAAAATCCTCGGCGAGCTGTCGCCTGCGGATATTTTTACTCACGTTTTCCTCGCAAAAGTGCGGGGCAACTTATATCGCCCACTATTATACGGTTTTTTTGCGGAAATGTCAATTTTTCGTTGCGGGATGAAGCTGTTTTATGGTATGATACGCGCATGGAACAAAATCTCACCGCCGCCGAACGCGCGGAAAACCTGCGGCAGCTGCCCGCACTGCTCCTGCCCTGGTACGACGAAAACAAGCGCGACCTGCCCTGGCGCATCAATACCGACCCCTACCGCGTGTGGATCTCCGAAATCATGCTGCAGCAGACGCGCGTGGAGGTGGCAAAGGAACACTATATCCGCTTTTTGCTCGAACTCCCGACGGTACAAGAGCTTGCCGCCTGCCCCGAGGACAAACTGTTCAAACTGTGGGAGGGGCTGGGCTACTACTCCCGCGCGCGCAATTTGCAAAAGGCGGCGAAAATCGTGGCGGAAACAGGCTTTCCGCACACCGCCGCGGAGCTGAAAAAACTGCCCGGCATCGGCGACTACACGGCGGGAGCGATCGCCTCCATCGCCTTCGAACAGCCCTCCCCCGCCGTGGACGGGAACGTGATCCGCGTGCTCTCCCGCCTGCTCGGCGACAGCCGTTCCCCCGAAGCGCTGAAAACCGCATTCGCGGAGGAACTTGCGCCCGCCTACCCCGAAAAGCGGCGCGGCGACTTTACGCAGAGCCTCATGGAATTGGGCGCGACGGTGTGCCTGCCCTCCTCGCCGCTGTGTTTGACCTGCTCCCTCTTCGCCCTCTGCAAGACGAGGAGCGACGCCCTGCCAGCCAAAAAACAAAAGTCCGAGCGGCGCAGGGAAAACAAAACCCTGCTCCTCTTCCGCGCGGGCGGAAAAATTGCCCTCTGCCGCAGAACGTGCGGCGTTTTAAAGGGTATGTACGGCTTTTTTGCGATCGGCTCCGACCTCTCCGCGCAACAGGCGGAAGCGTTTTTGCACGGCGCGGGCATATCGGATTTTACGCTCGGAGAAAAGCGGCGGCACAAGCACATATTTTCGCACATCGAATGGAACATGACCGCACGCGTTGCCGAACTTCCCTGCGAAAACCAGCTCGCCGCGGCGGACGAGCGGGCGGGCGCGCAGGCGGCAAACCTGCCCGCCGATACGGAAATTTCCGCCTTTTCTTCCCTCGAATTCTTTGACCCTGCGGACATTGCGGCAAACATTTCTCTGCCCTCTGCCTTCCGCTGGTGCCTGCCTCTCTTTCAGACGAACCTGCACCCGTAAAAAGCGACGGGCAATATGCAAAAAAGAGCGGATACCGTCCGCTCTTTTTTGCTTTTTATTCAAACTTCTCATTCGTTTTTGCGCAATTTTCCTCTCTCACATGCGCCGCTTTATGATGTAGCAACATTATAGCAAGATATTCCATATAAATCAACTGTTTAAACATAATATTTTATGAACAGCGTTAATTTTTTTCGTCGTTTCCGAACCTGTATCAAAAACTGATACACTTCGCGCCGGGCGTTTGCCGCACGCATCGTATGCTTTATTCGCCCCGTTTCTCCTCGCCCGGCCCGCAGGTTTCACGTTTGCCTGCACGCTTGGGCGATGCAAGCATTTTGCCGCCGCCGAGGGTGGTTTTGCGGATAACGGGATCAAACAGCAACAGCAGCTGCGGCAGAGCAAAGACGACGAACAGCACCGAAATAAGGCAGCCGCGCGAGAGCAGATAGCCGATCGTCGATATGATGGCGACGCGGCTGATGACGCCGACGACGAACGCCGTCACGACGAGGATGGCTCCGCTCGTAAGGATCGTGATGATGCTCGCGTCGAACGCGGCGGCGATCGCCGCCTTTTTATCCATCGTGTGCCGCGCCGCAATGTAGCGGTCGGTCATCAGGATGGCGTAATCGACGGTGGCGCCCATCTGAATGCACATGACGACGATGAACGCAACGAAAAACATGGGCTGCCCCATCAGCACGTTGATGGCGGAACTGACCCAGATGGCTCCCTGGATGAGCACCGTCAATAACACTGGCACGGACAGGGAGCGGAAGGTGACCAATATGATCGCAAAAATCGCGAAAAAGGAAATGAGGTTGACGACGACGGTATCCCCTTCGAATGCGGTTTTGATGTCGAGATAGTTATAGCTTTCGCAGACGATGTATGCCTCGGGATAAATTTCGGCGATAGCGGCGCGCAGCTCCTCCACGGACGCGAACGCCGCGTCGGACGATATGGGCAAATTGAGGTTGAACACCAGCCGCGAATACTCTCCGTTGTTGAACATGGAGATCTGCCGATACAATCTGTCTGCGGCGGACTGCAATTCGCCCTGCGTTTGGGCATCCCCGAGCGCGGCAGAGATGTTTTGCAGAAAATCTCCGTTCTCCTGCGCCAGCGAATACAGCGCCGACTGCACCGAAACAACGGTACCGTATTCACCGTTTCCGGCAAACGTATCCGCTCCGGCTGCCTTTGCGGCGATGTCCGAATAGGCAGCGCTCTCCCCTTCGCCCAACCCCAAAGCCGCCCAGATTTCGCCCGCCTGCGCCGCCGTAACGCCGTACCCGGCATACGTTTTGGCGAAGGATGCCGCGGTGTATTGCGTCTGCATGGTGGCGTTGAACAGGGCGAGCGCGAGATCCAGACTGCCCGCATTGCCCGCGAGAAGCGCCTGCAAATCTTCGGCGCGCGCATGGAAAAAGTCTTTCTGCGAGGCGTAGGACACCGCATCGAACAGAGTCAATTCCCCCTCCGAAAGCGGGGCATAGCCGTCCTCGTTCATCCACGAGAGCAGTTGCGAAAGCAGATCGGAAACGGCGCTGCCCACGGTATTTTCCACGATGCCCTCCAAAAACGCGTTTCCGGGCGCGAGCAGTATCTTTGCCGCATACCCGCCCGCCTGCGAGGACAGCGCGGTCATATCCGTATACAGACCCATATCCGCCGCCCCCTGCGCGGAATTGACGACGCGCTCCCCCTCGTAGGTATAGGCGAGCAGCGCTTCGGTGAGCTGTTCTTCCTTTTCCGCGTCGCCCTGCGGCACGAGTACGACAAAGGGGTTCTGCGTACCGAACGCTTCGGTGATCGCATGATCCTCGACGTTGATGCCCGCATTCGCGTACTTGGACGTGTCGATGACATAGCTGTATTGCAGATTCGTCTGAATGACGCACCCCGCGGCGATGAGCGCCGCCAGCACCAGCGAGACGATAATTTTTGAGGAGTGCTGAAAATCCGCAAACGTATGAACCTTTTTCGGTCGCTTGGCAGGGTTTTGCGCGTTGTACCCGGCAAAGCGGGCGGCGCGCGCCTCGCGGCGGCGCTGCGAACGCTCCTTTAAGAAGGCATACACCGATTTGTGTTTGCTCTTCTGAATGAGCTTGGAAAACATGAGTACGAACGCGGGCATGAAAAAGAACACGCACAGCAGGGATATGATGACCCCTTTTGCGAGCACCATGCCGATGTCGAAACCGATCGTGAACTGCATGAACATGAGCGCGACCAGCCCCGCGACCGTCGTGAGACTGCTCGCCGAAACGGGGGCGAAGGTCTTGGCAAGCGCGGTGGTAATAGCGTCGCGCTCGTCCAGCCCGTTGCCCATTTCTTCGTCGAAACGGTGGAGCAGAATTATGGAGTAGTCCATGGCGAGAGCAAGCTGCATGACCGCGCAGATGGCTTTTGTGACGAAGGAAATTTCGCCCAAAAACAGGTTCGTACCCAGGTTGATGACGAGCGAGCCGGCCACCACCACAGCGAACAGAAGAACGTCTGCCCACGAATTGGAGGTGAGGAGCAATATCCCGAACACGATGACGAGCGCGACGGCAAGAATGATGAGCATATCCCCCGAAACGCCCGTGCGCAGATACTGCGACTGTACCGCGCCGCCGTTCATGGCGATGTCGTAATCCTGCAAAACGGCGCGGATGCCGTCGATGACGGCGTCCGTTTCCACCTCGTAATTGCCCGTTTCGAGGAAAATTTTGTACAGCGCGTTGCCGTCCTTATACGAACCTTCGTCCGACGCGTCGAACACGACCGCGCTCACGCCCGAAACCTCCAGAATATCGGACTGAATGGCGCGCGCATCGCTCTCCTCTATGTTTCTGATCATCAGCTGCGCCGTGCCGACGCTGCCGAATTCCTCCTCCATTTTGTCGAGGGATACGACGGAGGGTGCCTCCCCGTCGAGGTACTTGGTCATGTCGTAGTTCGTTTCCACGAAGGGGATCATTGCGGCGCAGGCGATGACCAGCGCGAGAAAGACGCCCGTAAAAATATAGCGGTATCTGATGACAAACTCTGCAATTCTCTTCATTGCCGACTCCTTATTTCTCTGTATCGCAACGGAATAACATACTTATATTATATTGCGCGCGGCGCGGGCGGTAAAGCGGTTGGGCGGAAATGAATTTGTACGATTGTCCGAATTTAGATTTTTTTATAATTTTATCCAGCAATCTACCCCTCCCCGCTTTACAGCAAACGCAGCAATGCGGTATAATCGTAGAGAAAAGCGACGGTCTGAAATACACACCGACAACGTCGGCGGGCAGCCGTCCGCTTGCGATGCCCCGCCGCAGCACTACAAAGAGGCAAAAGCGCTGCCGCAAGGCGAATATCGGGAGAACAAGGCATGAAAAAGACGGACAAACCGCTCGGCACAGGCGGAAAGCGCACCGTGCGCCTTCTGACGGACGCATTGAGCGAACTGATGGGAAAAAAAACCTTCGACGACATCACGGTAAAGGAGATCTGTGCGCTGGCAATGGTGCCGCACTCCACCTTTTACAACTATTTTGAGGATAAATTCGACCTCCTGCACACCCTGTTCGACGAATTTTTCGACAACTTCGTGCAGCTGAACGTGGGCAGGGACTTCAATTTACAGCGCATCGAGGACTCGCTGGAAAAGGTGATGGTCTTTTGCCTGGAAAACAAGCGGTTTCTGCAGCGGCTGAAAAATGCGGATGCGAACGGCACATTTTCGCAGCAGCTGCACGACTATATGGCAAAAGAGATCTGCGCCAAGCTGCGGCAGCTGGAGGAAGCGGGCGGACAGCTGCGCCTGCCCGCCGAACTGCTCGCGGAATACTATGCGGTGAACATCGTATACCTCGGCAAGTGGTGGCTGCAGCGCCCGACGGAGATCCCCATGCCCGAACTGAAAAAATACCTGCGCCTGCTGTTTGCAAACAAGGACTTTCTGCTCCCGCCCGGCGAAAACGGGCAAACCGATTGAGGCGCACCTCCGCGCGCCTCGCCCGCCCCATTGCGGCATCCGATGCCCCGCATCGGATGCCGCCCGCACAAACCCGCAATAAAATATCTGCGGCAAGCAAAACCCCCTCCGCGTTTCCGCGGAGGGGGTTTTCATTCAAAAAATTTATTTGAGATTTGCTTTGAGCGTTGCCAGCTCGCCGGAAAGTTCCTTCGGGAGGCGGTCGCCGAACTGCTTGTAGAACTCCTCGATGCCCTCCGCTTCCTTCATCCATGTGTCTTTATCCACGGTGAGCAGCTCTTTGAGGGTTTCTTCGGACACGCCCGAACCTTCGAGGTTGATGTCCTTCACGTCGGGGACGTAGCCGATCGGCGTTTCCACGGCGCCCACTTCGCCCTCGCAGCGCTTGATGATCCACTCGAGCACGCGCATGTTCTCGCCGAAGCCGGGCCACAGGAAGTTGCCCTCGTCGTCCAGACGGAACCAGTTGACGTTGAAGATCTTCGGCTGGTTCTTGACCTTCGTGCCCATCTCGATCCAGTGTTTGAAATAGTCGCCCATGTTGTAGCCGCAGAACGGGCGCATCGCCATCGGGTCGCGGCGGACAACGCCGACCGCGCCGGTCGCGGCGGCAGTCGTTTCGCTCGCCATGATGGAGCCGACGAACACGCCGTTGTTCCAGCTCTTGCTCTGGTAGACCAGCGGAGCCGTCTTTGCGCGGCGGCCGCCGAATACGATCGCCGACAGGGGCACGCCCTTCGGGTTATCGAATTCCTTGCTGATGCACGGGCAGTTCTTTGCGGGAGCGGTAAAGCGCGAATTGGGGTGCGCGCCCTTTACGCCGGCAGCCTTCGCTTCGTCGTCCCACGGGTTGCCCTTCCAGTCGATAGCGTGCTTGGGCGGGTTCTTGTCCAGCCCCTCCCACCAAACGGTGTTGTTGTCCGTATTCAGCACGACGTTCGTGAAGATCGTACCCTTCTGCGTGGTGTGCAGCGCGTTGGGGTTGGATTTTTCGTTCGTGCCGGGCGCTACGCCGAAGAACCCGTTTTCGGGGTTCATCGCCCACAGCCTGCCGTCCGCGCCGACGCGGATCCAGGCGATGTCGTCGCCGACCGTCCAGATCTTATAGCCCTTGTTGCGGTAGATTTCGGGCGGAATGAGCATGGCGAGGTTGGTTTTGCCGCATGCAGACGGGAACGCCGCCGCGATGTACTTGGTGTCGCCGTCCGGCTTTTCAAAGCCCAGAATGAGCATGTGCTCTGCCATCCAGCCCTCGTTTTTGCCGAGGTACGACGCGATGCGGAGCGCGAAGCACTTTTTGCCGAGCAGAACGTTGCCGCCGTAGCCGCTGTTGCACGACCAGATGGTATCGTCCTCGGGGAAGTGCAGGATGTAGCGCTTGCTCTCGTCGAGCTGGCACTTGGAGTGCAGACCTTTGACGAAGTCGCCGTCTTTGCCCAGCGCTTCCAGAACGTCGGTGCCGACGCGCGTCATGATCTCCATATTCAGGACAACGTAGATGCTGTCCGTCAGTTCGATGCCGATCTTGGAAAATTCGCTGCCGACGATGCCCATGCTGTAGGGAATGACGTACATCGTTCTGCCCTTCATGGAGCCTTTGAAGATGTCGCCCGCCATTTTGTAGGCTTCCTTCGGATCCATCCAGTTGTTGATGGGGCCGGCGTCTTCCTTATTCTTGCAGCAGATGAAAGTCCTGTCCTCCACGCGCGCGACGTCGTTGACGGCGGTGCGGTGCAGGAAGCACTCGGGGAGCAAGTCCTCGTTGAGTTTGATGAGTTCGCCCGAAGCGCACGCCTCGGCGCGGAGCGCATCGCGCTGCTCTTTGCTTCCGTCGATCCAGACGATGTTGTCCGGCTGGCAGAGAGCTGCACTCTCGTCGATGAACTTCAACACTTTCCTGTTTTCGGTCATGTTCATGTATATGATCTCCTTTTGCAAGATTTTCTTACCTGAATTTATCGGTTATTGACATTATACCCCAATTCCCCGAAAAAGTAAACAATTTAACCGCGGTTTTTCGGGGCGCAAACAGGTGAAAAAAGTGTGAAAAGGCTTATGCCGCGCCGCACTTTCGGCTGTTTTCGGCTTTTTTCGGCAAAAGCGTATATTTTCATCCGTACGAGAATAATTATAATGATACATATTCCGCCGGGAACGATGCGCACGTCGCCCGCCGTGGCGGCATGCGCGCCGCGCACGCGGCACAGAGCCGGCATTCCATTTTGCGCGGGCGCAAACGGGCGCACCGCGCCTTCGGTGCGATATGAATTACATCAAAAAACTTTGCATCTTGAAGCAGCTCTCCTCCGGCTTTGCCGCCGACGGGAAAAAGGTTTCCGCCCTGCTCACGGCGGAGAACTTTGCGGGCAGGCTTACGCTGACCCTTGCGCTCATCGGCTTTGCGCCCCTCTCGGGAGGGCGGTACCGCCTGCTCCTCTGCGACGCACACGGCGGAAAGGAATCCTTCGATATCCCCTCCCCCGCAGGCATGACCGTAAAAAAGGCGAGCTCGCTCGACATTGCGGACGGGTTCGGGTGCCTCGTGTGCTTTGCGGGGAGCAAAATAACGCCCGTCGCCTTCGGCAAATGCGGCGACAGGACATACGACGTGAAGAAGATGTGCGCCTCCCTCGGCGAGGAAGAAACGCCCGGCATAACGGAGAGCGCCGCCGATGCAAAGGGCTCGCCCAAACCCCGGGCAGGCGGAGGAGCGGCGGGCAAAGCGCAAACCGGCGGCGTTCCGCCAGAAAAGGGCAAGCCGCAGGCACTGCCGCAGGGCAAGCCGCAGGAGCTGCGCGGCGAATGCCCGCCGACCTACGACGACGAGGTGGTGGCGACGGAGAACTACTTTGAATTTGCGGACGTAGACAAGAAAAATTTGAAGATACGGGAGGACGGAAATGCGGGAAATTCCGACGAGGAAGGAAGAGAGGCGGCGGGAAGCGAAGAAATCGCTGGAGAAGATGAAGATGCTCAAAGCCTATTCCGATTCGCGGGGAGCGAAAATCTCCGAGAGGATGAGGGAGCTTGCTACTACGATAAAGTGAAGGGCGAGCTCAACGATCTGTTTTCGACCCACCCCGCGGAGGAGGAGCTGGAAAAATGCGTGCCCCTCTCGCGCTGGGCGCGGGTGACGTTCGCACGGAACAAATACTACACGGTGGGCGTGATCTCCGACGAAAAGAGACCGAAATACATATGCTACGGCGTGCCCGCGGAAAAGCGGGGCGAGCCGCCCGAGGCGTTCAAGGGGAAATGTTCCTTTCTGCCCCTTTCGCTGTTCGACCCGGACGGCAAGGGATATTGGATGATGTTCCAGGACGCGGAGACGGGGCAATGCGTTAAAATCTCACAAAAATAATTTTGTGCTGACAAAATTATTTTTCGTGATTTAAGGGAGAAACCAGCCGACAAGGCGGCGGTTTCTCCCTCTTTTTTGCCTTTTTAAGGGCACACACATTATAAATGGCGAAAAATTCACCCTCTTCCCAAAAGCCCTTCGGCAAATCGGGGGAAAAAGGCAAAAGCGCGGTTTTGCCTTTTTCGAGTGATTATTAAAAATATAAAACCGCAGACTCACGGAAAATCGCAGCGAAGCGAGATTTTCGTGAACAAGGCGGCGGAGCCGAGGCAGAAGCGAGCAATGCCCGTCAGGGTATTGCGACAAACTTGCCTCGTGCGCAGCCGCTAAAAGCGCGGTTTTGCCTTTTTCGAGTGATTATTTTATTTTTTTGCTGGCTTATCTGCTCCGCCGCAAAAACTGATTTTAACGGAACACGATTCTTCCGATAAATAAGGTTGCAACGCCGCCTGCCGATACCTTTCCAATGCCTCGCGCACATTCAGCAGTTCCCCACAATGCGGACAGCGGCAATATTCCTGCCTCGCATCGACCTTGATAAAATATCGGCATTTATTGCACATCCCCTCTCGCATATCCATATTTGCCCCCCCCTGCAAAATATCATATGATAGAATTTTCTACAAGTCAAGTATTTTTATAGAAAATTCTATATCATATAGATATGGAATTTACCGAAATATTGACCGAATATTTACAATTAAATTCGATGTCCGTTTCGGAGTTTGCCAGACTTATTGGAGTAAAACCCAGCCAGGTGAGCGAATGGAAAAGCGGCAAGGCAAAACCAAGTTACGACACTATGAAGCAAATCTTAAATAAGACAAATAAATCGGCAGATTTTTGGTTTGATTTATCCGATTAAAGCGGTGCGCAATGCGCACCGCAACGAAACATTATGAACAGCAAAAGGCGTACCGAACCGGTACGCCTTTTGCATTTACGTTGGAATTTTTTGATTGTTTTATCCGTTTCCTTTTACAGCAGGTCTGCCTGTCTGCGCCGCTCTTCCCGTGCGCGCAAACGCCGCAAAAACCTGCTCTGTATGCAAACGTTCAAAAAGGAGCCGCACCAACAGGCAACACAGCATATTCCCGCCGCGACCGCCGCAAAAGCGACGGAATTTCCCATAGCGCCCTGCAATGCCCAAATAGCGCACGCAGCCGCCGCGAACAGGGCGAGCATCGGCAGACAGCAGGCAAAGAAATAGCAAAACACATATTTCCTTCCGCCGGAATACCGATAAATGTTTGCAAACCCGATGAGCAACACAATACATATACCGAAAAACGGGATCGCGCACAGCCACCACTGTAACCGCAGCGATATTACGCGCGGCGGTTTTTCCATCCCCATATTCCCCCTCCTTTTTTAACGAGCAAGCGGCTTTTTCTGGCGCATCAAATACAATTCGCGGTAGTTCTGCGGCAGGCGCCACTCCCAGTTGCCGCCGAGGGTGGACGGCGTGTTGACGCGCGCCTCCTCGCCCAGCTCCAGATAGTCCTGCATGGGAATGACAGCCGTATCCGCGCGGCTTTGCAGCACCGCCCGCACGAAGGCGTGCGTCCGCGTTTCGCGCGGTTTGCGGCGCGTGCAAAGGCGCACCCGCCATTTTGCCATGCCCCGCACTCCTTCGAGGTACTGCCGCGATGTCATGTTGTCGTGCGTGCCGGTGTAGGCGACGCAGTTTGCCGGGTAGTTTTTGGGCAGATATACGCTGTTTTTGCTGTCGAACGCGAACTGCAGAATCTTCATTCCGGGATAACCCGTATACGCCAGAAGCTCGCGCACCGATTCGTCGAGATACCCCAAGTCCTCCGCCCAGACGGGCGCGGCGGGGAATGTCTCCTTCACCTTTGCGAACAGAGCCTTGCCGGGCGCCTGCACCCACTTTCCGTTTTTCGCCGTACTGTCCCCGAAGGGCACCGCAAAGTAGGCGGCGAAACCGCGGAAATGATCGACGCGCACCATATCGTACATTTCGAACGCCGCGCGGAAGCGCTCTATCCACCACGCGAACCCCTCCTCTTCCAGCCTTTCCCAGTTGTAGAGCGGGTTGCCCCACAGCTGCCCGTCGGGCGTGAACCCGTCGGGCGGAACGCCCGCCACCGCCGTCGGGCACAGGTTTTCGTCCAGCTGAAAATACGCGGGCTGCGACCATACGTCTGCCGAGTCCGCCGAAACGTAGATGGGAAGGTCGCCGACGATGCGGATGCCCTTGCCGTTTGCGTAGCCTTTGAGCGCCTTCCACTGGCGGAAGAACCAAAATTGCAGAAACGCGTAAAACTTTGCCTCCCCTTCGGGCGCACGCACGCTTCCGCGGCGGCGCTCCGCCTCCGGCCACGACTGCCAACTCCGCCCGCCGTTCTTATCCTTCAGCGCCATAAAGTCGCAGTAGTCCGCGAGCCAGGGCGTTTGCGCGCAGAAGCGCAAAAAATCCGCACCGTTCGCATCGAAACGGGCATATGCGCGCCGCAAAACCGCGTACCGCCGCCCGTACAGCCGCGCGTAGTCGATGTTCCCCTGCGGCTCCGCCTGCCCCGCCAGCTCCTCCGCCGTGAGCAGACCCTCGCGGAAGAGCGCCTCCAGATCGATGAAATACGGGTTGCCCGCGTACGCCGAGGGGGACTGATAGGGCGAGTCGCCGAAGGAGGTCGGATTCAGCGGCAGGATCTGCCAGATGTTCTGCCCCGTTTCCGCGAGAAAATCGACGAATTTGTACGCTTCCGCCCCGAAATCGCCGATGCCGTAGCGGGAGGGCAGGGAAAACACGGGCAGCAAAATTCCTTTACTTTTCATCGGTCAGCCCCCAGATTTCGGCGGCGTAGCCGCGCACGGTGCGGTCGGACGAGAAATATGCCGACGAGGCGACGTTCTTCATCCGCTTTTTCGCGAACGTCTGCGCATTTTTGGCATCTTCGTTGATCTGCAGGAGCGACCGCACATACTCGGGCAGGTCGCGGAAGATGAAGTAATGGTCGGGCTTGTGCCAGCTCGCGCCGACGGTGAGAGAATCGTACAATTCTTTATAATACCCCTTTTCGTCGGGGAAGGTTTTCAGCATTTCCAAAGCGCGGCGGGCGTCTGCATCCTTCGCGAGATATTCGGCGGGGTCGTACCCTTCTCTGCGCAGGCGGTCGAGCTCGTCCGCCTCCGCGCCGAATACATAGTTGTTTTCCCTGCCCGCGCGCTCGAAAATTTCGATGTTCGCGCCGTCCATGGTGCCGCAGGTGACGACTCCGTTCATCATGAACTTCATGTTGCCCGTGCCGCTCGCCTCCAGCCCCGCCGCCGAAACCTGCAGGGATACGTCGCTGCCCGCGACGATTTTTTCCGCATAGCTGACGCCGTAGTCGGCGACGAACACGACCTGCAATTTTTGGTTGACCTCGCCGTCCGCGGCGATCATCGCGGCGACATCGTTGATGAATTTGATGATGCCCTTGGCGCGGAAATAGGAGGGCGCGCTCTTTGCCCCGAACAGGAACACGCTCGGCGCAAAACCGGGCAGTTCGCCCCGCTTTAATTTGAAATAGATCTCCAGAACCGCGAACGCCGTCATCAGCTGGCGCTTGTACTCGTGCAGGCGCTTGATCTGCGCGTACACGACCGCGTTCGGCAGAAGCTCGATGCCGTCGCGCCGTTTCACCGCCTCGTACAGGGCGCGCTTGCCCGCCTGTTTGGCGGCGATAAATTCGGAAATTGCGGAACCGTCCTCAATATTTTCGGACAGGGCGGCGATTTTTTCCAAATCCTGCCGCCAGCCGTACGCCCATTTGTCGAGGAAGGCGGCAAGAGGCTCGTCGCACAGTTCCAGCCAGCGGCGCGGGGTGACGCCGTTCGTCTGGTTGCAGAACTTTTCGGGGTAATATTTCGCCGCGGCGGGGAACAGATCGCGCTTGATGATGTCGGAATGCAGCTTCGCCACGCCGTTGACGCGGCGGCCGATGAACACGGCGAGGCTCGCCATGCGGTAGGTTTTGCCCGCGCGGATCGCCATCTGCGCCGCCTCTTCCGCCGAACAGCCGAGGGAGGCGAACTCCCGCCGCGCGAGCGTATCCAGCCGCTTTAAGATATGGAGGATGCCCGGCAGGATCTTTTTGAGGTGTTTTTCCGGCCAGCACTCGAGCGCCTCGGGCAGGATGGTGTGGTTGGTGTAGTTGAACGCCTGCCGCGCGATCGCCGCCGCCTTGGGGAGAGTCATTTTATGCTCCGCCGTCAGAAGCCGCACGAACTCGGCGATGGCGAGCACGGGGTGCGTGTCGTTGAGCTGAATGCTGTTGCAGCGCGGGAACAGTTCGAACTTTTCCCCGTGCTCCACGACGAACCGCTCGACGAGCTCCCCCACCGCCGCCGCGGAGAAGAAATATTCCTGCCGCAGGCGCAAGAGCTTGCCCTCCTCCGTATCGTCGGCGGGGTACAGGTATTCGCTGATTTTTTCCGCCTCGGGCGAACCTTCCGCCTGAAACAGGCGCAGGATATTCGTGCGTTTGCCGATGACGGGCGTATCGTAGGGCACCGCGCGCACCTGCATATCGGCAAATTCGATGACGCGCGCCTCGTCCTCGCGGCGGAAACCCCACGGGTCGCCGAACCGCTGCCAGTCGTCGGGATATTCGGTCTGATACCCGTCTTCGATTTTCTGGCGGAACAAACCGTATTTATAGCGGATGCCGTAGCCGTACAGCGGCAACCCCTCCGCGGCGGCGGAATCGAGAAAGCACGCCGCGAGCCTGCCGAGCCCGCCGTTGCCGAGCGCCGCGTCGCCGATCTGCTCGAAATCGGCGATGTCTACCCCCTTTTCGGCGAGGATTTCGCGTACCTCGCGCAGGATGCCCGCCTCCATGAGGTTGTTGTAGAAGGCGCGGCCGACGAGAAACTCGACGGAAAGATAGGCGGCGCGCTTGCCGCACCCTGCGGCGAGCGCGTCCTCATACGCCTCCCGGGCGACGATTGCGGAAATTTCGTTGTACAGGGCGACGATGCCCTTCCCCTCCGCGCTGACGGCGCGGATCTCTTGCAAAATACGCTGTCTGTTCATATCTCCTCCCCCGCACGCGGCGGTTGCGTTTGCTGCCATTATTATAGCATACCGTGCCCGGAATTGCAATATTCCGCCGAAAAAAGGAAACTCCGCGCCGAAACGCGGAGTTCAGATACGGTTTTATTTTTTTACGCTTCTGTCAATGCAGAAATCGTCGCGGTGACTGCAGCCGAGCGGCCCGGATACGGGCTGTTTGGGAGCCACATACTCGCACGCCTGCACGAGCAGTTTGCGCACCGCCGGAAGTTTGTAGGTGGGGTAAGTTTCATGCCCGGGGTTGAAATAAAACAGCTTGCCCCTGCCGCGCTTGAACACGCAGCCGCCGCGCAAAACCTCGCCCCCTTCGAACCAGCCGATATACACCAATTCGTCGGGCGCGGGAATGCCGAACGGCTCGCCGTACATTTCCTCCTGCGGAATGTCGATAAAATCCCCCAACCCCGCCGCAATCGGGTGAGTCGGGTCGACGCACCACAGCCGCTCGCGCTCGCCGGCTTCCCTCCAGGTGAGGAACCCGGTCGTGCCGATCAGGCGGAGAAAGGGGCGCGCGAGATGCGAGGAGTGCAGAAAGACCATGCCCATGCCGCGATGCACGCGGTCGACGACTTTGTCGATGATTTCACTCTGCACGGCGTCGTGGTAACAATGCGCCCACCAGAAGGCGACGTCTGCAGAATTCAAAAGCTCGTCGGAAAATCCCTGCACGCCCTGCTCGCCCATGGGCAGGAGCGTTGCAGTGTGTCCCGCTTCGCGCAGGAGCTGCGCCAGGCACTCGCCCAATCCCTCGGGATAGGCGGCCTTCCCCTCGGGGGAGTCCATGGAAGGGTTATGCTCGCAAAAAACCAATACGTTCATCGTTTTCTTGCCCCCTTTCAGTCGAAATACACGGGTTTGCCCGTCCTGTCGGACTCGTAGATGCCCTCGAGGATGCGGGTGACGACCGCCGCCTGGTCGGCCGTGACGTACAGCTTGCCCCTGCCGAGGACGGCGTCGGTAAACGTCTTTGCTTCCAGATCTTCGGGAGCGCCGCCCGCCGCGCCGTCGAAGAATGCAACCGAACCGGCGGAAAGATCGGGCGTGATCATCGTCTGGCGGCCGCCGAGAACGGTGTTGATGCGAAGACCTTTCAGCATATCCGCGCCCGCCTTGTCGCCGCAGATGGTGGTGACTGCCTCGATCGGGTCGGCCATGTTGAGCGCCCAACTCGATTTCAGGTTGATGAGCGCGCCGTTCTTCATGACGACGAAGCCGAAAGCGCTGTCCTCCGCCGTGAATTTTTCGGTGTCCCAATCTCCCCAGGCGTTGCCGGTGTTTTTCTGCTTGTTCAGCTTGTGGAAGGTTCTGCCCACGCAGTAGGCAGGCTCGTAGTTGTTCATCATGAACAGCGTGAGATCGAGCGCGTGGGTGCCGATGTCGATGAGCGGGCCGCCGCCCTGCTTTTCCTGGTCGATGAACACGCCCCAGGTGGGCACCGCGCGGCGGCGGATGGCGATCGCCTCGGCATAGTACACGTCGCCGAACATGCCCTCTTCCGCGCGCTCTTTCAGATACAGCGAATCGGGGCGGAAGCGGTTCTGATACCCGATCGTGAGCACCTTACCCGATTTATCGCGCGCGGCGAGCATCTGTTTCGCCTCGGCGTAGTTCATCGCCATCGGCTTTTCGCACAGAACGTGCTTGCCCGCCTCCAGCGCCGCCACCGTGATCTCGCAGTGGGAGCAATTGGGCGTGAGCACCAGAACCGCGTCGATGCTCTTATCCTTCAAAAGTTCCTTATAATCGGTATACGTTTTGGCTCCCGCCTCGCCGTATTCCTTGCACGCCTTGACGGCGCGCTCCTCGATGATGTCGCAGAAGGCGACGAGTTCCGCCGCGGGGTTGCGCTTTTCCGCGGGGAGATGCTTTCCGTTTGCGATGCCGCCGCACCCGACGACGCCGATCCTTACCTTTTTATCCATGTTTTTCTTTCCTCTTTTATATTTTTTTTCGTTTTGCGCCCTTTTCAGCGCTGTTCCGCCAGTTTTTTCATGTTTTTCAGGCTCTTTGCGAGGTATTCCTCCTCGCCGCAGGGGTAATGCTCGACCTCCAGAACCGCCCAGGGAATGCCCTGCTCTTTCATTTCGGCAAACACCCCTCCCATGCCGACGGCTCCTTCGCCGACGATCGGCTGCGGGTTCTCCGCAGGGGTTTCCGCCGCCGCTTCCTTGATGTGGACGAGCGCGAGCCTGTCCGCCAGCCGCCGCATCTCCGAAACGGCGCTTTTGCCTGCAACGTGCGCCCAGAAGACGTCCAGCTCTGCCTTAATTCCCGCGTCGGCGGTGAATTTGCCGAGGCAGTCCTTGCCGCCTTCGTATTCGTGCGCGTGGTTATGATAGCCGAACGCGACCCCGCGCGCATCGAGGAGCGCCTTCGCCCTTGCCGTGCTTTCCAGAAGCGCGGCGTACTTTTCGGGCGATTCGAATTCCTCGGTTCCGACCCACGGAATGAATATGTACCGTATCCCCAGCGCGTCGATGAACGGCAGGTTCTCCTCCACCGCCTCGGGGCGGATGTGCGCCGAAACGGCGCAGAGATCGTATTTTTCCAACAGCGCCTTCATTTCTGCGGGCGTTTTGCCGTAAAATCCGGCAAACTCCACGCCGTCGTATCCGGCTTCGGAAACGAGGCGCAAGACCTCCTCCGCGCCGCCTTTTTCCGCCCGCTCGCGCAAGCTGTACAACTGAACTGCAAATTTCATGTTTTCTTCTCCCTAGATATTTTTATAAAAAAGTTATCGGAATTTGCCGAAAAGTATTGACAAAACGGGGCAAATCACATATGATAACAGAGCAAGGGCATAGCCTTTGCGAATTGACGTGGCTCTTATGTGTATAAACGCATGGGAGAGTGCGGGCTTCTGTTACGGCGGAAGCCCATTTTTTTGCAAAAGGAGAATATGAGACGCCGACGCGCAGACGCGCGACCCGCCGCCCGCGCTTATGCCCAGAACAGGTTCTCGTTGCTCTCGGTGATGATGCTCTCTTTGACGAGTTTGACCGCCTTTTCCAGTCCCTCCTTGGGGGACATGAGCGCGTCCTCGTGCTCGATGGAGACGGTATCGTCGTACCCCGCGATCTTCAGCGCGGAGAAGATCTGCTTCCACAACCCTTCGCCGTGACCGTAGCCGAGGGTGCGGAACGCCCACGCGCGGTTCGGGATATCGGCGAGCGACGTCGTATCCAGTACGCCGTTTTTGCGGATATTGCGCTCGAACAGCTGCGTATCCTTTGCGTGGAAATAGTGGATCGCCTTTGCTTCGCCCAAATCGCGGATGACTTCGAGAATGTCCATCCCCTGCCAGAGAAGGTGCGACGGGTCGATATTTGCGCCGATGATGTCGCCGACCGCCGCGCGCAGGCGCAGGCAGGTGGCGGGATTGTATACGCAGAAGCCGGGATGCAGTTCGAGCGCAATCTTTTTAACGCCGTTTTCCGAAGCGAATTTTGCCGCTTTTTTCCAATACGGTATCAGGATTTCGTTCCACTGCCATTCGAGCACCTTCGGATAATCGGGCGGCCATGCACAGGTCACCCAAGAGGGCGCCTTCGCATCCGGGTCGGAACCGGGGCAGCCCGAAAAGGTGACGAGCCTGTCCACGCCGAGCTGACCCGCGAGCACGCACGCCGCCTCGAAATCCGCCTCGAACGCCGCAGCCGTCTTTTTGTCCGGATGCACGCAGTTGCCATGCACCGCGAGCGCCGAGATGCCCATGTTGTGTCTCTTGAACGTTTCCGCAAGTTCCTCGCGCGCCTTTTTGTCCTTGCAAAGGACGAGCGCGTCTGCATGCGCCTTGCCGGGATACCCGCCCACGCCCAGTTCGAACTCGTCGACGCCGAGCGAGGAGAGATAGGCCAGGCTTTCGTCCAGGCTGTACCCGCCCAGAATGCTGCTCACTACGCTGATTTTCATAATAAAACCTCTTTTATTCGATACGTTTTGCCGCTTCGGCAATTTTGCGCCTTACAGCTTTTCTTTGATTACGATATTCTGCTCCGCCGAGCGCTGCGCCGCCTCCATCAGGCGGAACACGCGCAAGACCTCGTCCTTGCGGACGGCGGGATTTCCCTTCCCCGCGCACACGGCGGCAAAATTTTTATAGAAAGCGAATGGCTCGGCATGCACGACGGGCAGAGGCAGTTCCTCGACCGAATCCCCTTCCCGCGGAGCCATGGTGCGGGTGAATCCGTTGCCCGCCCGGATGCCGTGCTTTGCGCCCTCCCTGGTGAGGATGCGCGTGACGCCGCCCGACAGATCCCAATCGGCGACCGTTGCGGTGCCTTCGGTTCCGTACACCTGCCAGCGGGGAAGGGAGCGGAAGCAGTCGGTCGACACGACGACGCGGTAATTGACGCCGTTTTCGAAGTGAACGGAAATATCGCACCCGTCGTCCACCTCCTCGCCGTAAATGTGACTGAATTCGCAGTACAGGCTTTCGACGGGGCTCGGGATCATCTGCAGCATCTGATCGATGAGGTGCACGCCCCAGTCGAGCAGCATGCCGCCGCCCTGCGCCCTCTTTTTGCGCCAGCCGCCGGGGATGCCGTTGCCGCCCGTCACGCGCGACTCGATTTTATATACGCTTCCGATTACTCCGCTCTCCGCGAGCTTCCGCACGGTCAGAAAGTCGTCGTCCCAGCGGCGGTTCTGGTGCACTTCGAACAGCACGCCCGCCTTTTCCGCCGCGGCATACATCTTTTCCGCCTCGGCGCTGCTCATCGCGACTGGTTTTTCGCAGAGGATGTGTTTCCCCGCCTCTGCCGCCGCGTACGCATACGGCGCGTGGAGGTCGTTGGGAACTGCCAGAAGCACGGCGCCGACCGATTTATCCGCCCAGATCTCCTCCGCCGAAGCGTATGTGCGCAGACCGACGCCGCGCGCCGCTTCCGCACGGGCGGGGTCAATGTCGTACACGCCCGCGACCCCGATGGGGAACGCGGATTCTCCCTCGGCGAATTTCCGTAAATTTTCGGCATGGTATGCGCCCATACCGCCGTACCCGATGATCGCAAGATTCATTGCACAGGCATCCTCCGTTGACATTTACTTTATACAATGGTATAATACCACTGAATATTGCGGAATTCGTCGCATTATTTTAGAAAAATCTGCCGATTATTGACATTATGAAAAAAAGCTTTTTTTATGAACCGCAGCACGACCGCACGGACGCCATCGAATTTTTTCCCGGTGCGGGTCACACGATGCCGCACTTTCACCGATGCATCGAGATTTTATATATCACGGACGGCTCCATCGATTGCGAGATCGGCGGCGAAAAATTTTTCGCCGAAAAGGACGACATCGTCTTTACGCACAAGTGCGCCGTTCACGAACTTATACCCGCACCCGAATACAATGACCTCGTACTCATCATCGGGCAGAGCTATTCGGACGATTTTTCGGGCATATTCCAAAAACAGACACTGCCCGCGCACCTGTCTGACCGCACCTTCAACCGCTCCCTGCGCAAGTATTTCGACGCGCTCGGCGAGGCGAACAAGCGGAGCGGAACGGGCGCGGAACTGGTAAAAAAAGGGTTCGTGGACGTGATCGTGGGGAACCTTTTGGGGCATTACGAACGCGTTCCCGCCTCCTCCACTCCAGCGCTCGGCACCGTCGTGAACGCGCTCAACTACATCGACGAACATTATGCCGAACCGATCACGCTCGACTCCGTATCCGGCGTATTCGGATACAATAAGTATTATTTTTCCCGCCTGTTCAACCGCTACGTCGGGGAGACCCTCAACAGTTATGTGAATATGATCCGCGTGCGCAACCTCGTGGCTCGGGCGCAGCGGGAGGACGACCCGCGGCTTGCCCCGCTCGTATTCGAGTGCGGATTCGATTCGATGACCACTTTTTACCGCAGTTTTGCCCGCTGCTACGACCGCCCGCCCACCGAAGTTTTCCGGAAAAGAGATTGAATTCGCCGCCCTTTCCGCTCCGGCTCGCCCGTTTTTTACGGCGCCTGAACGCTCCGCGCGGAAAATTTTTTCCGCGCGGAGCCGAAAACGGTTGACAAACACCGCACAATGCTATAAAATAAGTAAGCATCTTTGCGGAAGATGCCCATATCGCGGGGTGGAGCAGTTCGGTAGCTCGTCGGGCTCATAACCCGAAGGTCGCAGGTTCGAATCCTGCCCCCGCAACCACGTCGACGCAAAACATATTTCGCATAGGTCTGCAACGGGTGCAAACCTATTGCTCTGATGTTTGCGTCTCCTCTTTCCCAAAAATCTCACGGGTTACACCCGTTGCGATTTTCGGGAGCCCCTTATTTAAAAGGGAACAATTTGCGCGGAGCGTTCCGTGCATACATATGGCGGCGTAGCTTAGTTGGTTATAGCGATCGGTTCATACCCGATAGGTCGTAGGTTCGAATCCCACCGCCGCTACCAAAAACACCCCCAAAGGACTGCCTTTGGGGGTGTTTTGGCTGCCGCGTTTTCAAAATACTTGACAGTTTGCCCATTTTCGTTTAAAATAAAGTGAATCATTCTATACACTATTATAATATTTCCGAAAGACGCGCCCGCCGGCGCGTGTTTTCTCAATGAAGGAGAGCCTATGGTTTTAAACGGCGCCGATATACTCATCCGCTGCCTCAGGGAACAGGGAACCGATACCGTGTTCGGCTATCCGGGCGGGTGCGTACTGGATATTTACGACGCGATCTACCGCGACGGAACGCTCAAACACATACTTACGGCGCACGAACAGGGCGCGGCGCACGCCGCCGACGGCTACGCGCGCGCGACGGGAAAGACGGGCGTCGTCATCGCAACGAGCGGCCCGGGCGCGACCAACCTCGTGACGGGAATCGCGACCGCGTACATGGATTCCGTTCCCCTCGTCGCCGTCACGGGCAACGTGACCGTTTCCAATTTGGGGCGGGACAGCTTTCAGGAAGTGGACATCGCGGGCGTGACCATGCCCGTGACCAAGCACAATTACATCGTCAAGGACGTAAAGCAGCTCGCCGCGACCGTCCGCGAGGCGTTCTACATCGCCAACGCGGGCAGGAAGGGCCCCGTACTCATCGACATTCCGAAAAATATACAGACGGAAAAGTGCGAATACGAGGAGACGCCCCGCAAGAGGCATACGCCCAAGCCCGTTTCCCCCGCTTCCCTCGCCGGCGTAAAGGCGGCTCTGGAGGGGGCGAAGCGCCCGCTCATCCTCGCGGGCGGCGGCGTGATCGGCGCGGACGCGGCGGAAAACCTCGCCGCCTTTGCCAAGAAAATGCAGGCGCCCGTCTGTTCCACCCTCATGGGGCTGGGCGCATACCCCGCATCGGATAAACAGTTTTTGGGCATGATCGGCATGCACGGCACCGACGCCGCGGCAAAGGCGTTCCGCCGCGCGGACGTGATCGTCGCCTGCGGCATGCGCTTTTCCGACCGCGTGGCGGGTGACCGCGCCAAGTTCCGCGAGGGAAAGACAATCGTCCAATTCGACGTGGATGCGGCGGAGATCGACAAAAACGTGACGACCGACCTCTCGGTGATGGCGGACTTAAACGAGATATTCAAGGCGCTTTTACCCCAGCTTGCGCAGGCGGAGCGGCGGGAATGGCTGAAAGAGGTTGCCGCCTACCGCGACTACGAGGCGGAACATTTCGATTCTTCCCTGCCCGCCTATAAAATCTTATCCGCGCTGCAAAAGTTCACGGACGCGGACACGCCCGTGGCGACGGACGTCGGGCAGCACCAGATGTGGGCGGCGCAGTACTGCAAATTCGAGAAGCCGCGCACCTTCATCACGAGCGGAGGGCTGGGCACGATGGGCTTCGGCATGGGCGCGGCGATCGGCGCGTGCGTCGGCACGGGCAGAAAGACGGTGCTCGTGACGGGCGACGGGAGCTTCCACATGAACCTCAACGAGCTGTGCACCGCCGTGTCGCAAAATCTGCCTCTCGTCATCCTCTTAATGGACAATAACACTTTGGGCATGGTGCGGCAGTGGCAGACCCTCTTTTACGGCAAGCGCTATTCGCAGACGACGCTAAACCGCAGGACGGACTATGTGAAGCTCGCCGAGGCGTTCGGCGCGAAGGGATACGTCATCGCGGGCGATGCGGACGTCGAACCGATCCTGAAAAAGGCATTCGCGGAAAAGATGCCGGTGCTTGTGGACTGCAAGATCGGCATCGACGACAAAGTTCTGCCGATGATCCCGCCGGGCAAGACGTTCGACGACATCATCATCAAGCTGTAAGGAGGGCGCAGCCATGAACAAATACACGATTACGGCGCTCCTTGCGAACAAGAGCGGCGTTCTGACGCGGCTTTCGGGTTTATTCGCCCGCCGCGGATTCAATATCGACAGCATCAGCGCCTGTGCGACGGAGGACGCGAACTTTTCGCGCGTGACCATCGTATTCACCGGCGACGAGTACACCCTTGCGCAGATGACCAAGCAGCTGGACAAGCTGATCGACGTGAAAAAGATCACCCTCGCGGACGAGAAGGATTCGGTTCTGCGCGAGCTGCTGCTCGTGAAGGTATCCGCGCCCGCCGACAAGCGTTCGGAACTCATCGAGATCAAGGAAGTATACAAGGCGAAGATCGTAGACCTTTCGCCGAAAACGGCGATTCTGGAGCTGACGGGCGAGCCGAACAAGCTGGACGGGTTCATCAAGGTCATCGAGCCGTACGGAATCCTCGAACTGGCGCGCACGGGCGTGACCGCCCTCTCGCGCGGCGAAAAGTGCCTCAACGACCTCGTGGACTACAACGAGTCGATATAAAATTCACGCGTTTCTCGGCAAGCTGTTGCCTGCGAAACGCCGTGAGTTGAGGAGACACCCGAACGGTTTTCCCCTCGCCGTGCGATATTTAGGGGCACGCATATTGTTGTAATCGCACGGCTTCACCCCTTCCGTAAGGCAAGGGATTGCCAAATAGGGTTGCGCTGCGGAAAATTGCGATTTCCCTTGCGCGAGTGTTTATAGTTTATATTTATTCACGCGTTTCTCGGCAAGCTGTTGCCTGCGAAACGACATTTCGGAAATTGCGACGATTTGTTTTGTCTGCTCAAAACAAATTGCGCGGACAGGAGTTTTTATTATGCAAAACATCTTTTCGGAAGGAACGGCAATGTCCTCGCAGCGCTCGCTCATGCGCGCGCTCGGCTGGACGGACAGCGAAATGAAAAAGCCGATCATCGGCATCATCTGCGCCCAAAGCGACATCATCCCCGGGCACATGTACCTCGATAAGATCGCCGAGGCGGTTAAAGAAGGGGTCATCGCCGCGGGCGGAAAGCCCGTCGTAGTGCCCTCGATCGGCGTGTGCGACGGCATCGCCATGGGGCACGCGGGCATGCGCTATTCCCTGCCCTCGCGCGAGGTCATCGCCGACAGCGCGGAAATTCTGGCGCGCGCGCACGCCTTTTCGGGCGTTGTGTTCGTGGGCAACTGCGACAAGATCATCCCCGGCATGCTCATGGCGGCGGTGCGGCTGAACCTGCCCTGCGCCTTCGTTTCGGGCGGGCCGATGCTCGCGGGCAAAATGCACGGAAAGCGGCTCTCCCTCTCCTCCATGTTCGAGGCGGTGGGCGCCTACAACGCGGGCAAGATCGACGAGCAGGAACTGCACGAATACGAATGCTCCTCCTGCCCCACCTGCGGCTCCTGCTCGGGCATGTTCACGGCGAACAGCCTCAACTGCCTGACCGAGGCGCTCGGCATTTCCCTGCCCGGCAACGGAACCATCCCCATGGTCTATTCCCGCCGCATCATGCTCGCCAAGGAGACGGGCGAAGCGGTGATGAACGCGGTGAAAAACGATATACGCCCCTCCGATATCCTCACGCCCAAGGCGATCAAAAACGCGGTGGCGGTGGATAACGCCATCGGCGCCTCCTCCAACAGCGTGTTGCACCTGTTGGCGCTGGCGAACGAGATGGGCATGAGCGAAAAGGATTTTTCCGTCGATACGTTCAACGAAGTGAGCGCGAAAGTGCCGCATATATGCAAACTTGCGCCCGCGGGCGAGCATTATATCGAAGATCTGAACGAGGCGGGCGGCATTTCCGCCGTCATCAAACAGTTGGAAGGGGCGGGACTCTTTGACGGCTCGGCGATGACCGTTTCGGGCGTTTCGCAGCACGAGCGGGTGAAAAACGCGCGCGTTTTGGACGATTCCGTCATCCGCCCGATGAACAACCCCTACTCGCCGACGGGCGGGTTGGCAATCCTCAAGGGCAACATCGCCGCCGAGGGCGCGGTGGTGAAAAAGAGCGCCGTCGACCCCGCGATGCTCAAACACAGCGGCCCCGCGAAGGTGTTCGACAGCGAGGAGGACGCAATGGAGGCCATCTCCACGGGCAAGATCGTCAAGGGCGACGTGGTGGTCATCCGCTACGAAGGCCCGAAGGGCGGCCCGGGCATGCGCGAGATGCTCTCCCCCACCTCCGCCATCGTGGGCGCGGGGCTGGGCGCGGACGTGGCGCTCATCACCGACGGAAGGTTTTCGGGCGCGACGCGGGGAGCCGCGATCGGGCACGTTTGCCCCGAGGCGGCGGCGGGCGGCCCCATCGGCGTGGTCAAGGACGGCGACATCATCGATATCGACATTGAAAAGGGCGAGATCAACCTGCGCATCGGCGAGAAAGAACTCGCGGAACGCTTGAAAAATTTCAAACCCCTCGAAAAGGACGTAGACGGATACCTGAAACGCTACCGCGCGCAGGTGACGTCGGCGAGCAGAGGAGCGGTACTTGGCTCACAAAAATAATTTCGAGCTGTCGAAATTATTTTTCGTGATTTTGAGGGCTCTGCCCTCTGCCGCGCGCAATTTCAGGGCACACCATATTACGCGCGCGGCATTCACCCGCTCCGCGAGGGCGTAGCCCGCTGCCCTGCCGAGGGTTCCCGTTTACGGGAAACGGCAGATGTCGCAGGTATGCGACAAATTGGGTGCGCTTTTTGAGAAGCGCGGTTCTCAAACGCGCACGTTATTTCAAAATTTCCTCGCAAAAGCAAAAACCACGCTTTTTGCTTTTGCCCCCTATTTGCCGATACCTCGGCTTACAGAAGGGGTGAATGTCCGCGATTTTATAATATGTGTGCCACTATAAATCGCGGACAGAGGGGAAAACCGCTCGGGTTTCCCCTCAAATCGCACAATTTCGCAGCCGTCAGCTCGGCGAGAAATTGGCGAGCGGAGTTCTTTTATGAAATTACAGATATTCGATTCCACCCTGCGCGACGGGGCGCAGGGCGCCAACATCTCCTTCTCCGTCGACGACAAAATCAAGGTCATCGAGACGCTCGATAAGCTGGGCGTGGACTTCATCGAGGCGGGCAATCCCTATTCCAACCCCGCCGAAATGCAGTTCTTCCAGCGCATCGCGGGTCTGCGCCTTTCGCACGCCAACATCGTGGCGTTCGGCTCCACCCGCCGCAAGGGCATTACCCCCGACGAGGACAGCAACCTCAAATCCCTCCTCGCCGCGGGCACCGAATACGTCGCCATTTTCGGCAAGAGCCACATCCGCCACGTCACCGACGTCATCAAGGCGACGCCGGAGGAAAACCTCGCCATGATCGAGGAGAGCGTGCGATTCCTGACTGAGCGCGGCAAAAAGGTCGTCTTCGACGCCGAGCATTTCTTCGACGGCTATAAAACCGACCCCGCATACGCGATGCAGGCGCTCGAAAAGGCGCACAATGCGGGCGCCTATGCGCTGTGCCTGTGCGACACGAACGGCGGCATCTTCCCCGACGAGGCGTATGACATCACCAAAAAGGTGACGGAAAAATTCCCCGATGCCATCGTAGCCATCCACTGCCACAACGACGGCGGGCTGGCGGTCGCCGATTCCATCGCGGCGGTGCAGGCGGGCGCGAAGCAGGTGCAGGGCACCTTTCTGGGCTTCGGCGAGCGGTGCGGGAACGCAAACCTCTCGACCGTCATCTGCAACCTGCAATTAAAGCGCGGCTTCGAGTGCATCCCCGAGGACAGGCTGAAGGACATCTACGAGAGCGCGGCGACCATCGCGGACACGGCGAACACCGCCATCCCCGAAAACCAGCCGTACATCGGCATGAACGCCTTCGCGCACAAGGCGGGCATGCACGCGGACGGGGTGCTGAAATACTCCTCCTCCTTCGAACACATCGACCCCGAGCGCATCGGGAACAAGCGCAAGTTCCTCCTCTCCGAAATTTCGGGCAAGAGCGCCATTTACGACAAGCTGAAAAGCTATTTCCCCCACCTCGACAAGAACGGCAGGGAGATGGGCGAAATCGTGGCGGAGCTGAAAGAGCGCGCGCTCGCAGGCTACCAATACGAGGCGGCGGAGGCGAGCTTTGTGCTGCTTGTGGAAAAGATCCTCGGCAAGTACAAGACCTCCTTCGACCTCATCAACTACAAGGTCATCAACGAACTGCCCGCCATCGAGGGCAAGGTCGCCTCGGCGATCATCAAGATCCGCGTGAACGGCGTGACGAAGATCGCCGCTTCCGACGGCGAAGGCCCCGTACACGCGATGGACTTGGCGCTGCGCGCCGCCCTTTCCGAGTTTTACCCCGAAATTGCGGGCGTTTCGCTTACCGACTTTAAGGTGCGCGTGCTCGATTCGGACAAGGCGACCGCCGCGAAGGTGCGCGTGCTCATCACCTCCGCCGACAGCGCGGACAGCTGGACGACCGTCGGCGTTTCGGAGGACATCATCGAGGCGAGCTGGATCGCCCTGACCGATTCCATCGACTATGCGCTCATGCGCAGAAAGTAACGCTTTTATAAACGTATCCCATTTTTCGGGACACCCTCCCGCTAAAATTATTCTATACGGAGATTTTATGATTCTGGTACCCCTGCAATTTCAGACCGACATTGAAGGAACGCAATCCTTGTTCTTCCGCGGAAACGCTTCCGTTAACGAACAGGGCGCGCTCGTCATTGAGGCGGGCGGCCTTGCCTCCTTCGACACCTATTTCAACCTTTTTTCGCACGAAAAATATGCCAAATACTGCGGCATTTCTTCTGCGCGTCTCTGTCTGACCGGGCGCGGGAGGTTCCGCGTATGTATATACCGCAAAACGGAGAAAGGTGATGAACTTCTGAAAAGCGCCGCCTTCTGCGATCGGCTCGAACTCGTTTTCGCCCTTCCTCAAGGGGGCGGATTTGTATGGTTTTCATTGGAAGCGCCCGACGGAGGTGAATTGCTTGCAGGTGCGTTCGAAACAGATATTCCATCGCCGAACGAGGTTAAACTCGGCATCGTGATTTGCACCTACAAACGCGAAGAGTTTATCAAGCGGAACATGGATCGGGTACAGAAAGCAATGAACGACGCCCCCGAATGGAAGGAGAGGATGCACTTTTTCATCGCGGACAACGCAAAAAGCCTGAATTTGCCCGAAAGCGCGCTGTATACGGTATTGCCGAACAGAAACCTTGGCGGCTCGGGCGGCTTTACGCGCGGAATCACCGAAGTATGCAAGGACAGCTCTTACACGCATTTTCTTTTGATGGACGACGACATATCCTTTGAATTTGCGACGCTGGCGCGGACATACAACCTGCTTTGCGCCCTAACGCCCGAGCATAGAAACGCCGCCGTGGGCGGAGCGATGCTGGTACTGGAAAATCCCGCCATGCAATACGAATTCGGCGGCATATTCAACGGGACGCGCATGCTGCCCTGCAATCGGAAATTTCTGCTCGATCGACCCGCCGATCTTTTGAAAAATGAGGCCCCGATCCCCGCCAATTACAACGCCTGGTGGTATTGCTGCATGCCCGTTTCCTGCGTTGCCGAACACGGTCTTCCTCTTCCATTTTTCATCAAAGGAGACGATGTGGAATACGGTCTTCGGTGCATCCGTGAACTGATTCTGCTCAATGGCATCGGAATCTGGCATCAGGACTTTTCCAAAAAATACAACAGCGCTTTGGAATATTACCTGAAACGCAACCAGCTCGTTATCAACGCACTGCATTTTTCCGCCGCCAAATCCCACCCTGCTCTTGTTTTTTTGTATTCTGTACTCAAACAGCTCTCCCTGAAAAACTATGAGGCGGCAGAAGTGATTCTGCGGGCTTATGAAGACTTTTTCAAGGGGCCGCAATTTTTTATTGAAACCGACCCCGAACGGCTGAACGCAGAGATCTTGCGCTTTCGCCCGAAGGAACTGACACGCGAAGAACTTGCCGCGAACTGCGGCAGTGAAATTCTGCAGCTACTGGATTCTCCCGAGAAAAAAAAGACGTCCTCCATATACAAAAGGGCGCTGGCTATGCTCGAAAATTTTGTACCCGGGTTCTTCTTCCGCAACAAACCCCGCGTATTTGATACCGTAAATATCCAACCGAACCAAACTTTCCTCGTTCGCCGCTGTATTTATTTCAAACCCGATACAGAAAGCGGAATTCTATGCGAACTGGACACGAAGCGGCGCAGGACAATCCGCCGCAGAACGTACCGCATCTTCTTCAAACTGTTGTTCCGCTATAAAAAGATGCGCAGAAACTATTGCCGCCGGGCAGCAGAACTGTACAGCACAGCCGAATGGAAGAAAAAATTTGAACAGTAACATCAATGCGACCTTATACGAAGGCGGGGCGGACGCAGAAATCATCTGCGTCCGCCCCGCCCTTGCTCTCCGTGCCGAATAGAATTAGCGGATAAGTTTACGCGGCAGCCATGTTACCGCTCTGCCGATGGTATAATGAATCCCATAGCATTTTTTTCCGTACAATATCCGCTTTATAAGCGCACGCGTTCCGTATTTTTTACGGTAATTCTTCAAACGCTTCACTGACCGGGGCAGAAAGCAAACGGCGCGGCGGAAAAAGTTCTCCTTTGCTGCCGGCGGCAGACGGAGCGGAAAAAGCTCGTAGCGCATACCGAATACGCCAAAGTCATATTTTTTGAACTGGCGTATCCCCTGCCGGATGGCAGCGATTTTTTCCTTCCGCAGAGGGTCGCGTGAAAGACGAAGGCGGCGGCAGTCCCCACGAAATGCGTGCAGACGAGAGGCGAGCGCCGTTTGCCCGGCATAAGCAGATGTATAAATGAGAGTATTTCGTACCATATAGGCAAACATACCCACCCGCCGCGGCTGCTCCTCGTTAAAAATTGTCAGGTTTTTTGCATTTGCACGCGCATGTACCGCATTGCTCCCGCCTACCAGATACGCCGAACCGCAGACGCGGCGCACGCGCATGGTATATTCGGTATCGTCGCCCCAGATAAAGAAATCCGAGCAAGGAAGACCGCTGAGCCCCACAGCTTCACGAGGGAACAGAACGGAAACAAAAGTGGCCGAATCCAAGCGGACAAGTCCGTTTTCCAGATGTTCGTACCAAAACGCATACCCGTTTTCTCCCGCCCGATCAATACCCGGTGTGTTCATCGGTTCGCCCGAAGGCCCATATACGCACCCGGCAAAAAAGCCTGCCCTCTCGCCGCGCGAACGGAGCAGTTCCTCCGCCGCAACGAGCCGCTCCAGCGCATCAGGCTGCGGAAGAACGTCGTCGTCCATTACCCAAAGGCGCTCGGCTCCGGCGTTATAAGCCTCTTTCATCCCGTAATGAAATCCTCCCGCCCCGCCCAGGTTTTTGCCTGTGTTGCAGTAGTGTACCCGCACATCCTCTGCCGAGAGAGCTTCGCCCAAAGCGCGGGTTCCGTCTGTACTCGCGTTGTCGACAATAAAAATTTCCAATCCGGGATATGTTTGCGCAAGAAGAGCCGCGATACACTCTTTGAGCATTTCCTTACGGTTATAAGTTACGACGACTGCCGCGACGGGAATTTTCCTCTGCGGGCGTAACTCTTTATATATTTGCGCAATCTGCTCGGCGTTGTGCCGTGCGGTAAAATGCGCGAGGGCATAATCGCGGCCGCGGGCCGCAACCGCTGCCGCGGCGTCTCTGTTTTGCACTGCTTTTTGGATAACAGAACAAAGGCTCTCTGCATCGCCCTGCCGGTACAAATATCCCGTTTTTCCATCCTGCAAAATCTCGGCGGTGCCGCCCGTATCCGCGCCGATGACCAGGGCGCCCGAAAGCATACCCTCCACCGTGACGCGCCCGAACGCTTCGAATTGGGAGCACATAAATACAATATCGGCACATTCAAACAGCTTATCCACATCCGAACGCTTGCCGAGTAATTCATATTTATCCCGGATTCCGTATTCCTCTGCAATCGCCTCCAATCGTGCGCGGTCGCTTTCGTGGTATGTTCCGGCAAAACGCAGCCTGAAATCGGAAAATCCGCCGCGGTAAAGTTTACCGCACGCCCGCAGCAGCTCTTCCTGCCCTTTTTTACTGTTGATTGCGCCTGCACAGACAAATTCGAGCGTTCTGCCCCGAAATATTTTTTTCTCCGGCTTCCAAAACACCTTTTCGTCAATCCCGTTATAAATAACGCGCATTTTCTCTTTCGGAAGAATGCCTTCGTATTTTTTATATAACGCCTGCGAAATAGCAACGATACGATCCGACGCAGAAATCAGGGCATATCCGCCGCGGCGGTCATAAATCCGCTTCCCCTGATCCTCCTCCAGAAACTCGCGCAAATGCCAGACAATCGGCTTATTTGCAATATGCGCAGCAAGCGCCGCCACATAACTGTACGATGTATTGATGTGTACAATGTCGATTTTTTCCTCTTCGATCAAACGAAGAAAAAGGCGTACCGCCTCCGAATTAAGTTTTTTCTGCTCGCTGATGCACATACGCAAAGCGGGAGAAACGGGAGCATCCGCAATCACCCAGCCGAACGACCTGATTACCGTATACCGAACGCCCGCCTGCTCGAGCAATGGCGCGCCGTCCCCCTCCTCGGGAAGAACGACGAGTGTTTCCACGCCGAATTCTGTATTCAGTATTTTATTCAGAGCGACCATGCTCCGGAACGCACCCGAAGACGAATTGTTATCGGATGCGGCAAATAAAACTTTCATAACCATCTTTCCTCTTTCTTACTCATTCATCGCCGTGAGCAGCGATTCGGCGAGCGCGTTGCCGCGCTTGTACGCGCAATAACTCGTGATCTCCGGCACGGAAAAATCCAACAGGCGGATCACCTCCAGCTTGCCCGCGGAAACTTCCTTTTCCGCCATTTTATAGGGCAGAAAACTGTACCCGAGCCCGTCCAAAAGATATTGCGCGACCTTGCCGCTGTTGTCGATTTCAAAGCGGAAGGCGTGCCGCGGCGGGAACAGTCCGCGCACAAATTCTCCCGCCTCGCCGAAGGCAAAATTGCACATTATGTATTCGCTCGCCGCCAGCTCCGCCTTGCGGATGCCCGATTTGTATTCGTTGCGCGCGGGCGATGCCAGAAGCACAAGCCTGTCCGACGAAAACTTTTTGCTCTCGTACCCGGTCTTTTTCAGCGGCAGGTAGGAAAACGCGACGTCGATCAACCCGTCCTGCAGCATCTGCAGCTGATCCGCCGAATGCCCGAGCGTTACCTTGACGGCGACATCCTTCCGCAAGCGGAAAAACCGGGAAATGAGCGGATACAGGCTGCTCTCGTATACGGCGTTGATGGCGCCGATGCGCAGCGTCCGCTCGTACCGCGCCGCCGCGTTGACCTCCTGCACGAAGCTCTCCTCCAGCTCGTTGATGCGCAGGGCATAGCTCAGAAACAACTGCCCCTCTTCGGTCAGTTCCACGCCGCCCTGACGCCGAACAAACAATTTTTGCCCCGTTTCGCTCTCCAGCTCCGCGATGCGGTTGGTTACCGTGGACTGCGCAACATACATACGCTCCGCCGTCCGCGTGAAATTTTTCAGCTTCGACAGCATAATAAACGTTTTGATGCCTTCGCTGTTCATAATTCCGCTCCTATTATAATATATCTGTGTGAAAAAAGCAAAAAAAACGGACGATAATTCAGCAATCTTACCAAATTGCCCGATTTCGCCCCGCGCCTCCGCCCGGGCGCGTCATGCAATTCGATTTTTCGATAAAAGCAATTAAAATTATCTATTTTATAAATTGTTTACAAATTATAGCACATATGATATAATGCTGTCAAACAAAAAACGAAGTTACAAGGAGATACAGACGCTATGGGAATGACAATGTCGCAAAAGATCCTCGCGGCGCACGCGGGGCTTGCAAGCGTAAAGGCTGGTCAGCTGATCAATGCGGAGCTGGACATGGTGCTGGGCAACGACATCACTTCGCCCGTCGCCGTTAAAGAATTTGAAAAGGCGGGCTTTTCCTGCATCAAATGCCCCGAGCGGGTGAGCATGGTGATGGATCACTTTACCCCGAACAAGGACATCAAGGCAGCCGAACAGGTGAAAACGGTGCGCACCTTCGCCAATAAATACGGCGTGGAAAACTTCTTCGACGTGGGCCGCATGGGCATCGAGCACGCGCTTCTGCCCGAACAGGGTCTGGTCGGCGCGGGCGATCTGGTGATCGGCGCGGACAGCCACACCTGCACCTACGG